>JAEEGL017321252.1_pt1 | contig 45295 bp, 38 predicted proteins | sample 9134231 | NCBI WGS metagenome assembly JAEEGL01 (sample SAMN16246548, study PRJNA631951) | gut metagenome | biome: gut microbiome; feature: rumen; material: fiber-attached | host: Bos | place: Iran: Karaj | collected 2018-10 | reverse complement strand
CTACCTCATAAACATCGCGGCCTTCCTTGGCAATAAGTGACGGGTTGGTTGTTACTCCGCAGATAACCCCCATGTCATTTGCTTTTCTGATCTCTTCAATATTGGCTGTGTCGACGAATAATTTCATAATTCCCACTCCTTCTTGTGTGTGATTTATAGTTTTCTATAGTATTTTAACATCAAATAAAAAAATTCATAGACCATTATTTGCTTTATTTTGATTATAAATTGCTTTTTTTAGAAAGGTTGTTTGCAATTTATTCTGAAATGTTTTAATATCAATAGGGTGGAAATACAAGTTCCGATACAAATCGGAGATCTTTTACTTTCAAAATACAATTCACAAACAGGACAATAAAAATGGATAAATATATGATCAGCGGCATGAGCTGTGCCGCCTGTCAGGCAAGAGTGGAAAAGGCTGTTTCGGGTATTGACGGTGTAGACAGCTGCAGCGTCAATCTTCTGACCAATTCCATGGCTGTCGAGGGCAGCGTATCAAAAGAGACAATCATAAAGGCTGTGGAGAATGCGGGATACGGAGCTTCACTAATGGAGGACAGATCAGGAAGCAGATCCGAAACAGAACCTGCAGGCTATGACTACTCTAAAGAGGAGGAGGCCTTAAGGGACAAGGAAACTCCCATCCTTAGAAAGAGGCTCATTTTCTCATTGGTATTTCTGTTGGTACTTATGTACTTTTCCATGGGTCATATGATGCTGGGCTTGCCGCTCCCTTCATTTTTTGAGGGCAATCATGTGGCCATGGGGCTGATACAGATGATCCTGGCTGCCATTGTCATGATCATCAACAAGAAGTTTTTTATAAGCGGATTTAAGGGGCTTATTTACGGAGCACCTAACATGGATACTCTGGTTGCCCTGGGAAGCGCTGCTTCCTTTGCTTACAGCACTGTGTACCTCTTCATTATGACGGGGGCTGTTGCAAGAGATGGAGCTGAGGCCGGAATGCAGTACATGGACGAGTTCTATTTTGAGTCCGCCGCCATGATCCTGACTCTTATAACAGTGGGCAAGATGCTTGAAGCATACAGCAAGGGCAGGACCACCGATGCCATCAAATCCCTTATGAAGCTGGCTCCCAAGACCGCTGTTATAGTAGACAAGTACGACGTGGAGAGGGAGGTTCCCATTGAACAGATTAAGGTCGGGGACATCTTTGTTGTAAGACCCGGAGAGAATGTTCCCGTGGACGGAAGAGTCATTGAGGGCAACAGTGCCATCAATGAGTCAGCGCTTACAGGAGAGAGTATCCCGGTTAACAAGGGATTGGGAGATATTGTCTCTGCTGCCACCATCAACACTTCGGGCTTTATCAAGTGCAAGGCCACAAGAGTTGGCCGGGATACCACACTTTCACAGATCATACAGATGGTCAGCGATGCCTCGGCTACCAAGGCGCCCATCGCCAAGTTAGCAGACAAGGTGTCAGGGGTGTTTGTGCCTGCAGTTATCGGCATAGCTCTTATTACCTTTATCATCTGGATAGTTATTACAGGCGATGCAGGCTTTTCACTCTCAAGAGCCATAGCGGTTCTTGTTATCAGCTGTCCCTGTGCGCTGGGACTTGCCACACCGGTTGCAATAATGGTGGGCAACGGAGTGGGAGCCAAAAACGGCATTATGTTCAAGACCGCCCAGGTCCTTGAAAATGCAGGCAGGACACAGATTGTTGCTCTTGATAAGACCGGTACCATCACCAAGGGTGAGCCTGTGGTTACTGATGTGTTTACTGCAGATGCGATATCCAGATCCGGGTATTCTCTGATAAATACCTCTGAAAATGAGCTTCTCAAAATTGCAGGACTTTTGGAGAGGAAGAGTGAGCATCCTCTTGCCAAGGCTGTTGTCAACTATGTAGGTGACATTCGCAACTACATGGACGATATTTATGATGATGAGCCGGAGGATGTGACGGATTTTGAGGTCCTTCCGGGCCATGGCCTTAGGGCAAAGCTTGACGGCCACGAGGTCATCGGAGCCAGTCTTAAATACATCAGCGGTATCTGCAGTATCCAGCCTGAAGTCAGGGAAAAGGCTGTGGGACTTGCCACCCAGGGCAAGACGCCGCTTTGCTTTGCCAAGGACAACAAGCTCATCGGTATCATAGCCGTGGCTGACACCATAAAAGAGGACTCTGCTCAGGCCATTAAAGAGCTCAAGGACATGGGAATCCATGTTGTCATGATAACAGGAGATAACTTAAGAACAGCCATGTCCATCGGAGACCAGGCCGGTGTGGATGAGATCGCAGCGGAGGTTCTTCCGGACGGCAAGGAAGCCATCATCAAAAAGCTCTCTGAGTACGGAAAGGTTGCCATGGTGGGAGACGGTATAAATGATGCTCCGGCTCTTACCAGGGCTGATACGGGTATAGCCATCGGAGCAGGAACTGATGTGGCCATTGACGCCGCAGACATTGTTCTTATGAAGAACAGCCTCCTTGATGTATCCGGAGCCATAAGGCTTTCAAGAGCTACCCTGAGGAATATTCATGAGAATCTTTTCTGGGCTTTCTTTTACAATGTAATAGGAATCCCCCTTGCCGCAGGAGCATACATACACGCCTTCGGATGGGAGCTCTCTCCCATGTTCGGAGCAGCAGCAATGTCTCTCTCAAGCTTCTTTGTGGTAAGTAATGCACTTCGTCTCAATCTGTTCAGGCTACACGACGCTTCTAAGGACAGGAAGGTCAAGGATCCTGTAACGGTTGAAATATTAAAGAACCAGAATGTACAGTCATCAACAAGAAAGGAAGAAAAACAAATGAGTACAAAGACAATGACAATAGAAGGAATGATGTGCGCTCACTGTGAGGCAAGCGTAAAGGGTGCTCTTGAAGCACTTGAGGGTGTTACCTCTGCCGAAGTCAGCCACGAGAAGGGCTGCGCTGTAGTTAATCTTGCTGCAGATGTTGCCGACGATACTCTGAAGGCTGCCGTAGAAGCCAAGGATTACAAGGTTACTGGCATCAACTAAGGGCTTTGTGCGTGGTATTATAAGGGGAAGTTATGGAAAAGAAGATCAGGATAAAGTATTTTAATGATAAGCTGGAGAAGCTTGAGTACATTGATGGCAAATCCGACTGGATCGACTTAAGGAGCGCTGAGGATGTGGACCTTAAACAGGGTGAGTTTCATCTGATCCCCCTGGGGGTTGCCATGGAGATTCCAAAAGGGTATGAGGCCCATGTGGTACCAAGGAGCTCCACCTTCAAGAACTTTGGCATCATTCAGGCCAATCATATGGGAGTCATCGACCATTCCTATTGCGGTGACAACGATCAGTGGTTTGTTCCTGTTATTGCCATGAGGGATACCCATATTGGCTTCAACGACCGCATAGCCCAGTTCCGTATAATGGAGAACCAGCCTACCATTCTTTTTGAGGAGGCAGACCATCTTGAGGGAGCTGACCGCGGTGGGTTTGGATCTACCGGTACCAGGTAAGGCGGAATTTAAGATTACTGCAACTTGTAATTTTTTAACATTGTGCTAGAATGTTTTTGACCCTTTTTGGGCATTTGCCTGAAAAGGGTTATCAATTTTTATGAGATGGAGATTTGTTATGGTTAAAATTCGTACCAGATATGCACCCAGCCCTACAGGAAGGATGCATGTGGGAAATTTGAGAACAGCTCTTTATGCTTATCTTATATCCAAGCATGAGGGCGGCGACTATATCCTCAGGATCGAGGACACGGACCAGGAGAGATATGTAGAGGGCGCAACAGAGATCATCTACAATACTCTCAAGGAGACCGGCCTTATCCACGACGAAGGTCCCGATATCGGAGGACCTGTCGGTCCCTATGTTCAGAGTGAGAGACAGAAGGCAGGCATCTATATGCAGTATGCCAAGGAGCTCATCGACAAGGGCGAGGCATATTACTGTTTCTGCGATGAGGAGCGTCTTAAGAGCCTTGTACAGAAGATAGAGGTGGACGGAGAGGTCAAGGAGATCAGTGTTTATGACAAGCACTGCCTGCATCTTTCCAAGGAAGAGATCGACAAGAACCTGGCTGAGGGCAAGCCCTTTGTTATCAGACAGAACAACCCCACAGAGGGTGTTACCACTTTCCATGATGAGCTTTACGGCGATGTAAGTGTTGAGAACAAAGAGCTGGACGACATGATCCTCATTAAGTCTGACGGCTATCCTACATATAACTTTGCCAACGTTGTTGATGATCATCTCATGGGTATCACACATGTTGTAAGGGGCAATGAGTACATCTCATCATCCCCCAAGTACAATCGTCTGTATGATGCCTTTGGATGGGAGGTTCCCAAGTACATTCACTGTCCTCTTATCACAGACGAGGAGCATCACAAGCTCTCCAAGAGATCAGGCCATTCATCCTTCGAGGATCTTATCGACCAGGGATTTCTTCCTGAGGCAGTTGTGAACTTTGTGGCCCTTCTTGGCTGGTCACCTGATGACAACACCGAGATCATGAGCCTTCAGGACCTTGTTGAGAAGTTTGATTACACACGTATCAACAAGTCCCCTGCTGTATTTGATTACACCAAGCTCAAGTGGATGAACGGCGAGTACCTAAAGGCCATGGATGAGGACAGGTTCTTTGAACTGGCAAAGCCTTTCCTTGAGGAGGCTGTTACCAGGCCCTTAGACCTTAAGAAGATCGCAGCCATGGTCAAGACAAGGATCGAGATCTGGCCTGATATCAAGGATATGGTGGACTTCTTCAATGAGCTTCCTGAGTATGATACAGCAATCTATGCCCACAAGAAGATGAAGACCAATGAAGAGACATCCCTTGCTGTCCTTAAGGAGGTTCTTCCTATTCTTGAGGCCCAGGAGGATTACTCCAACGATGCTCTCTATGCAGTTCTTACTGACTACATCAAGAGCCACGAGTACAAGAACGGCTATGTGCTCTGGCCTGTCAGGATCGCTGTTTCCGGCAAGGAGATGACTCCCTGCGGAGCTACAGAGCTCATGGAAGTCATCGGCAAGGAAGAGACAATTAAGAGGATCAAAAAAGGAATTGAGCTTCTTGAAAAATAAAATGAATGCAGCTCAGCAAAAGGCTGTCATGCATGCTACCGGCCCCGCAATGGTTCTTGCGGGGCCCGGCAGCGGCAAGACCTTTGTCATCGCACAGAGATTAAAGCAGCTTATCGAAGCCGTCGGTGCTGAGCCCTCACAGATACTTGTAATTACTTTCACCAAAGCGTCTGCTGTTGAAATGCAGATCCGCTTTCTTAAACTCACGGATAGTGCTTATCCTGAGGTATCCTTTGGAACATTTCATTCCATCTTTTATCAGATAATCAGACATTCTTTATCAGATTCACACTCCGGACCGGAAATAGCAGATATCAGATTCCAGACAGAGACAGTCAGAGATATTCTTTCTGAACTTAAGAACAGAAAACTCATAGGCAGGGAAGAGTTCGAAAACAGCTGCGGGCAGATCCCTGAGATACTGTCGGAAATATCAAGGATAAAGAACCTTGACAGGAATCCCGAAGACTGCAGTGAAGGCCTGCCCATCAGGCATGTTTTTAAGGAAATATTTGAGCTATATGGAAAGAGGCTTGCGGAATTTGGCAAAATTGATTTTGATGACATGATGGTAAGATGCTACAAACTTTTATCCGAAAACAGGAGCATCCTTGAGAACTGGCAGAAGAGATTTAAGTTCATCCTCATTGATGAGTATCAGGATATCAACCCCATCCAGTCTAAAATTATAGATCTTTTACTTGGCCGGGATAAAAACCTTTTTGCAGTGGGAGATGATGATCAGTCGATCTACGGCTTCAGAGGGTCGGATCCGGGGATTATGCTGGCCTTTAAGGAAAAGTATGAAGACGCCTGTCCCAATATAATAAACCTCAACATCAACTACAGGTCAGGGTCAGAGATCTTAAAGAATGCAGGGCTGGTCATCAGGGAAAACAAAAAGAGATTATCAAAGGAACTGATGGCCTTTGAAGGCAACGGAAAGGGGGCTGTGATTGCCAGATGCTACAACAGCGCCAATGACCAGAGGCAGGCCATAGCTCTTTTCCTTAGTAAGCACAGACAGGAGCTTTCAGATATTGCGATCCTGTTCAGGACCAATTCAGAAGCCAGGAGCCTTGTGCCGGCCCTTAAGGAAATGGACATTCCTTCAAACCTTGATTCCTACGAAAAGAATATCTACAGGGACAGGGCTGTGGACACTGTCATCTCTTATCTTAAGTTCGGATGCAGAGGGCAGAAAAGAAGTGATTTTTTAAAGATCATAAATGTTCCCCAGAGGTACGTATCAAGAGAAGCTGCAGAAAAGGAGATCATAAAGGAAAGCGATATTCTTTTGTTTTACAGGGAAAACATAAGAAGACAAAAGGAAATAAAGAGCTTTTTTAAGGCGGTTTCCTTTGTATCGCACCTGCGTCCCGCACTGGCTGTCAGATATCTCATAAGAAGTGTGGGGATAGGACAAGTATTTAAAGATAGTCAGGATGCACTTGATGAACTCGAGAAGGATGCTGCCAAATTCCAGGATATGAGAAAATTTATCGATATGGCCGATGAGCTTAAGGAAAAGAAGGATGCTGCCTTAAAAGATGATCAGACAGATCCGGAAAACAGAGTGAATCTTCTTACCATGCACAGCTCAAAGGGCCTGGAATTCGGTCTTGTATGGATACCAAACCTGAACGAAGGGATCATACCCACAAGGAGCGCCGTGGGAGAAGATGCAACAGAAGAAGAGCGCCGTATGCTCTATGTGGCGATGACCAGAGCAAAGAGGGCGCTGATAATGTCCTATGTCAGGGGCAGTAAAGAAAACCCAATGCTGCCTTCAAGGTTCCTAAGACCCATCAGACAGCTCTGGGATGAAAACTATGGCAGTATTGGTCAGACGTCTTCGGATCCGTCATCGGGCAGATCAATGAGCTCGTCAAATTCTGCATCATCAAGATAGAGGTCAAAGGCCTCAGCAACTTTTTCATATTCCGCATCGTCGGAAATATAGCCAAGTTCAGGCTCGTCATCCCCGCCCTTCCAGATGAACTCATAGAACCATACGTTGCCGTCATTGTTCTGGCCGTTCTCGTCAAGAGGGAGAAGTACGATGTAATCCTTGGACTCTACAGTCAGCACTATCATAATGGCACAGGTAACTACCTTGCCGTCATCCAGCTCCACGTCAACAGTGGTCTGATCGCCGTTTTCTATGCTGGTATTCATCTGAGTGGCTATCTTGGAAAATTCCATAATCGTCCTCCATACAAATAGGTGTTTTTCTTTATTTTAACATATTTGAAGCTATGTTGGTGCATCCACAGCGTAAATGTGGTAAAATATATCGGCGAATTTAATAAATTCATTCTATGAAATCAGGTGGGTCCATGACTAAAAACATTCAAATCTGCAGAGAAAAGCCCTATCCTTTGGGCTGTTATATTGATTACGACAGGACTCTTGTGGTCAGGAGCGTATTTGGAGCATGCCGCAAATGCGGTATCACTCTTTATCCTGATGAAAAAAGCGACAAAAAGCCGCTTACCATTGAGCTGTCAGCTTCCATGAAGCGGGGCAATATCTACTCCGCCAGGATTCGGGACATTGAGGATATTGACAGGTACGTGTCCTACAATTACTTTGCAGACAATGAGTATTTCTGTGACCCATATGCCAAGCAGTTTTACGGCCTTGAGACCTTTGGGAGGAACGTGCCGGACTGCGAGATAAGAGCCAAGCTGGACAATAAGGCCGCCGGAAGCACCTCAGGTCACGTATTTGACTGGGGCAGCGACGAGATGAGCTTTGTGCCCTATGAGGACAGTCTGGTATATCTTTTACATGTAAGAGGCTTTACCAAGAGCCCATCCAGCGGAGTTGCCGCTGACAGGAGAGGAACCTTTGCGGGAATAACTGATAAGATTTCTCATCTTAAGTCCCTGGGGGTCACAGCTGTGGAGCTGATGCCCGCCTATGAGATGAATGAGGTGGAGAGCCTCTATGACAGCTCCGACAAGAGAAGCGTTCAGGGCACTCCTGAAGACGGCAAGGCCCTGTATTCCAAGGACGGCTCCATCTCCAGAAAGAAGTCCGAGAGCTATAAGCTCAACTTCTGGGGCTACAAGAAGGGATATTATTTTGCACCCAGAACCGCCTACTGCATGAATCCTTCCGACGCAGAGAATGAGTTTAAGCAGTTCGTCAAGACCATGCATGAAAACGGGCTTGAAGTTATCATGCAGTTCTATTTTGAGAACGATGAGAGCGGCACTCTTATCATAGATGCCCTGAGATTCTGGCGCTGCACCTACCATGTGGACGGCTTCCACCTAAAGGGCAGCATAATGCCCCTAAGGCTGGTTACCAATGAACCGCTGTTTACCGATGTGAAGATCTGGTACGAGTACTTTGACTGTGGCAGCATCTATGGCGGCAAGGCTCCCGATATGCGGCTTTTGGCTGACTATAATGATGCATTTCTGTTCAATGCCAGAAGGTTCCTTAAGAGCGACGATAACTGCGTCAATGAGTTTGTTAAGTCCATGGAGTCCAACAGCAGCGACCACGGAATTATCAATTATATATGCAACTACGACGGCTTCAGGCTTATGGACCTGGTTTCCTACGAGCACAAGCACAACGAGGAAAACGGTGAGAACAACAAGGACGGCACCGACAATAATTTGAGCTGGAACTGCGGAATCGAGGGCAGGACCAGAAAGCATGAGATATTAAAGCTGCGCAAAAAGCAGATGAAGAATGCCATGACCATGCTTTTGCTCTCCCAGGGAACACCGCTTATCTTCTCGGGAGATGAGTTTGGCAACAGCCAGGGAGGCAACAACAACCCCTACTGCCAGGACAATGAGACAGGCTGGGTTGACTGGAAGGCCATGGAGAGGAACAGCGAGCTTTTGGAATATGTGAGATTCCTTACTAAGCTGCGCTTTTCCAACAGGATCCTTCACAGGGGTATGCCCTTTAAGATGATGGATTATATTTCCTGCGGATATCCTGACCTTTCCTGTCACGGAAGAGAGGCATGGAGGCCTGATCTGTCGGGGCACAGCCATTTTATCGGAATGATGTTCTGCGGCCTTTATGAAAAACAGGAAAAGACCCACGACTATATCTATGTGGCTTTCAATATGCACTGGCTCCCTCAGAAGCTGGCTCTTCCCAAGCTCCCCCAGGGATTTAAGTGGGAGGTTTTGTCTGACACGGATCCCGCTCAGCTCAAGGCGGATTTTTCTGCTGCCAGATCGGCCGCAGGGGGAGACAGGAGCGCCGCTGAGGCCAGCGTATTTACTGAGCTGATTTCAGAGAGGTCCTGCCGTATCTATGTTAGTGTACCTGATAAGACCAAAAAACCGGTAAAGAGCACCGGTAGAAAGAAAAAGTGATAACTATGACAAATGTTGATGTAATAGAAAAATTCTTAAGATATGTCAGGATTGACACCCAGTCCGATGACAGCTTTGACACTTCACCGTCAACCATGAAGCAGCACGACCTGGCACAGCTTCTTTGCAGGGAGATGACAGAGCTTGGCGTATCAGATGTCTATTATGACAAGGAGCACTGCTATGTGTATGGCTCCATTCCTGCCACAGAAGGCTTTGAAAATGCCCCTGCCATTGGTTTTATCTCACATATGGATACCTCCGATGAGGTCAGTGGCAAGGATGTCAAGCCAAGGATAGTCAAGGACTATCAGGGCACAGATATAGTTCTTAACGAGTCGGAAAAGGTAGTTCTTTCTCCAAAGGACTTCCCCGAGCTTTTAAATCATAAGGGAGAGGACCTTATCGTAACGGATGGAACAACTCTTTTAGGAGCCGATGACAAGGCCGGAATTTCAGAGATAATGGCCATGGCAGAGACTCTTTTATCTGATCCCGGAATTTCTCACGGCCCCATTAAGATTGCCTTTACTCCTGATGAGGAGATCGGCAGGGGAACTGAGCACTTCAATATAGAAAGATTCGGCGCACAGTACGCCTATACAGTTGACGGCGGAAAGCTTGGCGAGCTTGAATATGAGAATTTCAATGCCGCTGAGGGTATCATCAGGGTTCAGGGCAGAAGCGTACATCCCGGAGATGCCAAGAATAAGATGGTTAATGCCTCTTTGATCTGCTATGAGTTCCAGAGCCTTCTTCCGGTTTTCCAGAATCCCATGTACACTGAGGGACGTGAAGGGTTCTTTCATCTGACAGAGATTCAGGGATCCACTGAGAGTGCCACTGCATCCTATATCATAAGGGATCATGATGACCACCTCTTTGATGAGAAGATAAGAATATTTAAGGCTGCAGGAGAGTTCCTCAATCAGAAATACGGCGATGGTACAGTGACAGTAACTGTCAGGGAGCAGTACCGCAACATGATAGAAAAGATCCGTCCCCACATGCACCTGGTGGACAACGCCAAGAAGGTCATGACTGACCTTGGCATCACACCTATTGATAATCCCATCAGAGGCGGCACGGATGGAGCAGCCCTTTCCTACAAGGGACTTCCCTGTCCTAATCTGTGCACAGGAGGCTACAACTACCACGGCAAGTATGAGTATGCTTCTGTCCAGGAGATGAGAAGGGTGGTTGAGATCCTCCTGGGAATAGTCAGTATTTACAGCAAATGATTTATAGAAAGAGATCTGAATGAGTATTAATGTATTAAATAAAAACAGAGAAGAAGTACAGGACGAAGAGAGTTTAAAGCAGCTGGGCTTTATTGACCTGGCCAAAGACAAGGTCTCAGACCTTGAAAAGGAGCTTGGCAGAAAGCCCACGGCCTGTGTTGTGACCTTCGGCTGTCAGATGAACGCCAGAGATTCGGAAAAGCTTCTGGCTATATTAAGGCTCTGCGGATATGAAGAGTCCGAGAGCGAGGATGCTGATTTTGTCATCTACAACACCTGCACGGTCAGGGACAATGCTGATCAGAGAGTTTACGGGCGACTTGGCCAGTGCAGCAATTTCAAGAAAAAGAATCCTCACATGAAGATCGCCATCTGCGGCTGCCTTATGCAGGAGCCCGGAGCGGTTGAAAAGATTCAAAAGAGCTACAGGTTTGTGGACCTTATCTTCGGAACCCACAACATTTACAAGTTTGCGGAACTGTTAAACAGCTGCCTCTCCTCCGACAGGATGATCATAGATATCTGGAAGGAGACCGACAGGATCGTTGAGGACCTTCCGGTACTTAGAAAGTACAGCTTCAAGTCCGGCGTCAACATCATGTTCGGCTGCGATAACTTCTGCACCTACTGTATAGTGCCCTATGTCCGGGGAAGGGAGCGCTCAAGATCCCCCAAGGACATAATAAGAGAGATAGAGAAGCTCTCTGCAGACGGAGTTAAGGAGATCATGCTCCTTGGACAGAACGTCAATTCCTACGGCTTTGACTTTAAGGACGGCGACAGTGACAAGATCTCTTTTGCCAGGCTCCTTGAGATGGTTTGCGAGGTTGAGGGCATAGAGAGAGTCAGGTTCATGACCCCTCATCCCAAGGATTTCTCCGATGATGTCATCGATGTCATCGCCAGGAACCCCAAGATCGCAAGACACATCCATCTGCCTCTTCAGGCCGGCAACAACGAAGTGCTGCGCCGCATGAACAGAAAATACACCAGGGAGCAGTTCATAGCTCTTGCAAATAAGATCAGAGAAAGGATCCCTGATGTGGCCATTACCACCGATATTATCGTGGGCTTTCCCGGGGAGGGCGAAAGCGAGGTGGAAGATACCATCGATGTGGTAAGGCAGGTTAAGTTTGACAATGCCTTTACATTTATTTATTCCAAGAGAGCCGGCACTCCCGCTGCAGGTTTTGAGGACCAGGTGCCTGAGGAGGAGGTCAAAAAGAACTTTGACCGCCTTTTAAAGGTTGTCCAGGACACTGCCAAAGAGCAGGCACAAAAGCTTCAGGGCAGGTGCGAAACTGTGCTGGTGGAAGGCGTCAATGAGCAGGATGCATCTCTTTTGACAGGAAGGATGTCCAACAATACGCTGGTACACTTTAAGGGTGATGAGAGCCTTATCGGGGAAATGGTCAATGTCAGCCTTGATGAATGCCACGGCTTCTACTACATGGGAAGTCTGAAATAAAGTTAACAGAAACGGGGATTTTTGCCGTGGAAAATACCACGATGATCGACAGTATAGATATAGATAAAGTTTCACCAATGATGCAGCACTATATTCAGACCAAGAGGGAGAATAAGGACTGCATCCTCTTTTACAGACTGGGGGATTTTTACGAGATCTTTTTTGATGATGCTCTTGTGGCCTCCAAAGAGCTGGAACTGACACTTACAGGTAAGGCCTGCGGCCTTGAAGAGAGAGCGCCCATGTGTGGCGTTCCTTTTCATGCTGTGGACACCTACCTCAACAAGCTGGTTTCAAAGGGCTACAAAGTGGCCATCTGTGAGCAGATGGAGGATCCTAAGCTTGCCAAGGGTATAGTAAAAAGAGAAGTCACAAGGATCGTCACTCCGGGAACCAATCTGAACATGCAGTCCCTGGAGGAGACCAAAAACAATTACCTGATGTGTATCTTTTACTCCCCTGACTGCATAGGGATCTCTGTTGCTGACGTCACCACCGGAGACTACTATCTGACAGAGGTAGGGAGCCTGAGGGAGGCAATGGACGAGATAGGCAAGTATTCTCCCTCGGAGATCGTATGCAACAATGCCTTTGAGTTCAGCGGAGCGGACATTGAGGAGCTTCGCGGCAGACTCAGGATATTCATAAACCCGCTGGATGCCAGGTATTTCGATGAGGATCAGTGCAAGAAGCTTCTGCTCAGGCACTTTAAGGTATCCTCATTTATCAGTCTTGGAATTGACGACTTTCCCAACGGCGCCGTCGCAGCAGGAGCGATCCTTCAGTACCTCTACGACATGCAGAAGTCGGATATCAGCAATATTACCCACATCTATCCGTATCTTACCAGCAAGTATATGCTGCTGGATGGTTCCACCAGAAGGAATCTGGAGCTGGTGGAGACCATGAGGGACAAGCAAAAGCGAGGAACGCTTTTATGGGTTCTGGACAAGACCAGGACTGCCATGGGAGCAAGGCTTCTTAGGAGCTTTATCGAGCAGCCACTCATTGACACCTCTGAGATCGTGATGAGGCAGAACGCTGTAGATTCCCTGGTCAGGAATGTTGTCACCAGGGAGGAGATACGGGAGTACCTTGGACCTGTGTACGACCTTGAAAGGCTTATGTCCAAGATCGTGTTCAAGACTGCAAATCCCAGGGACCTTCTGGCTTTCCGCAATTCCATCAAAATGATCCCTGCTGTTATCACTGCTCTTAGTGATGTATCCGGCAATCAGGGCCTAGATAAGATAACCGCAGACCTTGATCCTCTGACGGATATTTTTGAGCTTATAGACAAGGCCATCGTTGAGGAACCGCCACTTACCATCAGGGAGAGCGGCATCATCAAGGAGGGCTTTGATAAGGACATAGACCACTTCAGAAAGGCCGGCACTGAGGGTAAGTCGTGGCTTGCACAGATGGAGGAGACGGAAAAAGAGAGCACCGGCATCAAGAACCTGAGGATCAAGTACAGCAATGTCTTTGGCTACTCCTTTGAGGTTACCAATTCCTTCAAGGACAAGGTTCCGGATTACTTCATCCGCAAGCAGACCCTTACTAACTGCGAGAGATATACAACCCCCAAGCTCAAGGAGCTGGAGGATACCATATTAAATGCCCAGGACAAGCTCAACAATCTTGAGTACGAGATGTTCTGCAAGATCAGGGACTCAATAGCCCTTGAGATTGACAGGATACAGGCCACTGCCAAGGCACTGGCGCTTCTTGATGTATATGCATCCCTTGCCTATGTGTCAGAAAAATATCACTATGTTAAGCCCTCCATCAACGACAAGGGCATCATCAGGATAAAGAACGGCAGACACCCGGTGGTTGAGAGAATGCTGGACAGCACAGATATGTTCATTGCCAACGATACCTATCTGGACAACAAAAAGCACTGCATATCCATAATCACAGGCCCTAACATGGCCGGTAAATCTACATATATGAGGCAGACTGCCCTCATTGCCCTGATGTTCCAGATCGGTAGCTTTGTTCCCTGTGACAGCGCCGATATGTGTGTTGTGGACAGGATATTTACAAGAGTCGGAGCATCTGACGATCTTGGAAGCGGACAGTCAACCTTCATGGTTGAGATGAACGAAGTGGCCAACATTCTTAGAAACGCCACTCCGGAGTCCCTTCTCATACTGGATGAGATCGGACGCGGAACCTCCACCTATGACGGACTTGCCATTGCCTGGGCGGTTACTGAGCATATCGCCAGCCGCAAGATACTGGGAGCCAAGACTCTTTTTGCCACCCACTATCATGAGCTCACCGAGCTTGAGGGCAAGATGGACAACGTCAACAACTACTGCATTGCCGTCAAGGAAAACGGTGATGATATAGTTTTCCTTCGCAAGATAATCAAGGGCGGAGCCGACAAGAGCTACGGCATTCAGGTGGCAAAGCTTGCGGGGGTTCCGGATATGGTCATTGACAGGGCCAAGGAGATCGTCGCAGAGCTCACCGACAACGACATCACCGACAAGGTACAGTCCATAGCCAGGGACAACAAGAGTGACAAAAAGGTCAAGGTTACCCACTACGACGATGTGGACATAGACCAGATGTCTCTTTTTGACACCGTCACAGATGAGGATGTCCTTAAGAGATTACAGGAAATAGACATAACGACACTGACACCCATGGATGCTTTGAATACTCTTTACAAGCTCCAGAGCGATCTTAAGAACAGGTGGAAAAGCTGATGGCATTTATCAATGAGCTTGATAAGAACACAATAGACCAGATAGCCGCAGGAGAGGTTGTTGAGCGACCAGCCAGCGTGGTCAAGGAGCTGGTGGAAAACGCCATTGACTCCGGAGCAACTGCCGTTACTGTGGAGATAAAGGGCGGCGGCATAGATATGATAAGGGTTTCCGATAACGGCTCAGGCATCGAGAAGAGCCAGATCAGAAAGGCCTTTAAGAGACATGCCACCAGTAAGCTTAAGAGTATCGAAGACCTTTACTCCATCCATTCTCTTGGTTTCAGGGGCGAGGCTCTTTCCAGTATTTCCTCTGTTGCCCAGGTGGACCTTATCACCAAGACGGCGGATGAGCTGGTGGGCACCAGATACTGCATAAACGGCGGCGAAGAAGCTGCCTTCGAGGAGATAGGTGCTCCCGAGGGCACAACCCTTATTGTCAGGAATCTTTTCTTTAACACTCCTGCAAGAAAGAAATTTCTTAAGACTCCGCAGACGGAAGCCAGCTATATTGGAGATGTGATGGAGCATCTTGCTCTTGATAATCCCACGGTTTCTTTTCACTATATCAACAACAAGGACGACAAGTTCTCAACCTCCGGAAACGGGGATCTCAAGGAGATCATATACAGGATCTACGGCAGGGATATCTCTGTGAGTCTTGTCCCTATCAGTATTTCGGAAAATGGCATGACACTTGAAGGATATCTGGGAGAGCCCTCCATCAACAGATCCAACAGGAACTTCGAGATCTTTTTTGTAAACGGCAGATATATCAGGGACAAGGTGATATCCAAGGCCCTGGAGGAGGGCTACAAGCAGTACCTTATGATGCACAAGTTTCCCTTTGCGGTGCTGCATCTTAGGATGGAGCCTTCTTTCGTTGACGTCAACGTACATCCTGCCAAGCTTGAGGTCCGTTTTAACAACCAGACGCAACTTTACGAGTTCATAAGGACAGGGGTGGAAGAGACTTTAAGAGCCCACGAGATGATCCCTGATGCTCTTTTGTCTGAAAAGGAAGAGATAAGAGATGCGTCTGCAGCTGTAAAGGCTTCAAATGAAGCTGAACTTTCGGCTGCAGCTTCTGAAGTAAAACTGTCAAAGACTGCAGAGGCAGCTAAGGATACAGATGAAAGTAAGATTGATGAAAAGGCTCCTTCCGCAGAGCTTCCCCCGCTGCCCTTTGAAAAGCTTCGGTTTGAGCAGCACAGGATAAGCTCTGACACCCCTGTATATGCAAGAGGCGTCAAGGCTGAACCCATCAAAATAGAGGACAGCAACAAGTCTGCTGTCTGGACCAGGATATTCGGTGACTACGACGGATCCGAGGCAGATAAGAACGAGCATCCATCACCTATCATCAAGTCGGAGGATGCGGTTGTTATAGAGAAAAAGCCTGTCCAGCTCAATCTCTTTGATGAGAAGGTACTCTCAAGAGAGAATGTGAAGGATTACAAGGTCCTTGGGCAGCTCTTTGGTACCTACTGGATAATTGCCTACAAGGACAAGATGCTTCTTATGGACCAGCACGCTGCCCATGAGAAGGTCAACTATGAGAGGATGATAAAGAGATTCAAATCCGGGGAAATGCTGTCCCAGATGGTCAATCCTCCCGTCATTGTGGCCCTGACCAGCGCTGAGGAGGAGCTCTTTCTTAAGTACAGGCAGTATTTTGAAAAGCTGGGCTTTAATATTGAGAATTTCGGCGGCAGGGAATATGCCATGAGGGCTATCCCTGTTGACCTGTTTGGCTGTGAAAATGAAAAGGATATGTTCATCCAGATACTGGATGAGCTGTCCCATGACACCAACCTTGACAGGACTCCGGATGTGATAAATTACCGTATCGCGGGAATGGCCTGTAAGGCATCGGTCAAGGGCAATACCGATATGTCTGTATTGGAGCTGGAAGCTCTTTTGGATGAGCTCCTTACCCTGGACAATCCCTACAACTGTCCTCACGGCAGACCCACCATCATATCCATGAGCAAATATGAGATAGACAAGAAGTTTAAGAGGGTTGTTGAGTAATGGATAAGCAGAAACTCATCATTGTCACCGGCCCTACGGCGGTTGGCAAGACAAAGCTTTCAATAAGGCTTGCACAGGAAATTGGCGGAGAGATCATCTCCGCTGATTCTATGCAGGTGTATAAATATATGGATATAGGGACAGACAAGATTAAGCCTGAGGATATGGGAGGTATAAGGCATCACCTCATAGATTTCCTTGACCCCCATGAGGACTTTAATGTCTTTACCTTTCAGAAGCTTGCCAAGGATGCGGTAAAAGATATTGCTTCCAGGGGGAAAGTGCCCATTGTGGCCGGCGGAACAGGTTTTTACATACAGGCTCTTTTGTATGACATTGACTTTACAGAGACTGATGAGGATGACAGCTACAGAAAAGAGCTGGAGCTGAGAGTCAAAAATGAAGGCACCCATGGCATCTTTGAAGAGCTTAAGGCTGTCGACCCTGCTTCCTGTGAGATAATCCATGAAAACAACGCAAAGCGCGTCATAAGGGCCCTTGAGTACTATCGAAAGACCGGACGCCCCATATCCGAGCATAACAGTGAGCAGAGGCAGAGAGAGTCGGCCTATGATTTTTGCTATTTTGTTCTTACGGATTTACGTGATATACTGTATTCCCGTATCGACAAAAGAGTTGACGGGATGATAGAAGAGGGCCTTGAAGATGAAGTTAAAAGGCTGATGGACATGAACATTCCCCAAAGCGCCACCTCAATGCAGGGACTGGGGTATCGTGAGATGTTCCCGTATCTTGCCGGTGAATATGACCTGGAGAGGGCTGTATATCTCATAAAGAGAAACACAAGGCATTTTGCCAAGAGGCAGCTCACCTGGTTTAAGCGGGAAAGAGATGTCACCTGGATCGACAAAGGCGCTTTTGAACGTGATGATACAAAGATTTTGAAAGAGATGATAAGGATATATGAACACAAAGATTTACAATGAACTTGGAATTTCACAAAAGGTATATGAATTTGGAGAGGCTGTTCTTGACGGCCTGAAGGAGAGGTTTGCAAGGATCGATGAAAATGCTGAGTACAACCAGCTCAAGGTCCTTAAGGCCATGCAGGAGAACAAGGTCAGTGAAGCCTGTCTTCTTGGAACCACAGGCTATGGCTATAACGACATCGGAAGAGAGAAGCTTGAGGCTGTCTATGCATCCGTTTTTCATACTGAGGATGCTCTGGTACGCCCTCAGATCACCTGCGGAACCCATGCCCTTGCCCTGGCTCTTATGAGTAATCTTAGGCCAGGTGATACTCTTTTTTCACCTGTGGGCAAGCCCTATGATACCCTTGAGGAGGTTATCGGCATAAGGCCCTCAAAGGGGTCCCTTGCGGAATACGGCATTGATTATGTGCAGACCGACCTTCTTGAGGACGGCAGCTTTGACTATGACAATATACGAAAGACGCTGGAGAATAGTCCTGCCATAAAGCTTGTGACCATACAGAGGTCCAAGGGCTACCAGACAAGACCCACTCTGTCTGTAGAGAGGATCGGGGAGCTGATAAAGTTTATAAAAGAAATAAAGCCGGAAGTTATCTGCATGGTTGACAACTGCTACGGTGAATTTGTTGAGACCATTGAACCTACGGATCTTGGTGCTGATATGGTGGTTGGTTCCCTTATCAAAAATCCCGGAGGCGGTCTTGCGCCCATCGGAGGTTACATTGCCGGAAGGAGAGAGTGCGTTGAAAATGCTGCCTTCAGGCTTACATCCCCGGGACTTGGCAAGGAGGTGGGCGCTTCCCTTGGAATACTCCCCCAGTTCTATCAGGGTCTTTTCCTGGCTCCCACAGTAACGGCTTCAGCTTTAAAGGGTGCAATCTTTGCGGCCAATATATATGAAAAGCTGGGATTTTCCGTGCTTCCCAACTCCACCGAGGAACGCTACGATATCATCCAGGCTGTGACCTTCGGAAAGCCTGAGGGCGTCATTGCCTTCTGTGAGGGAATACAGTCGGCAGCACCTGTTGACAGCTTTGTGGCTCCGGAGCCCTGGGATATGCCAGGCTACGATGCCCAGGTGATAATGGCTGCGGGCGCCTTTGTGTCCGGCTCATCCATAGAGCTTTCAGCAGACGGTCCCATCAAGGAGCCCTACTCTGTATTTTTCCAGGGAGGTCTGACCTGGCCACACGCCAAGCTTGGAATACTTAAGACTCTTCAAAGACTTGTGGATAAAGGGCTTGTTGTTATCTAAACTCTGTTATGTTACAATAAAGGTTGCGATTTACAGTTGATTACTCAAGGAGGCAGTTTTGGCTAATATATTCGGAATTGATCTTGGAACCAGCAATATCAAGATTTATAACAGGGATGAGGATTCCCTTACAGTAGAAAAGAACATGATCGCCATAGAGAACAAGACTACTATCTTTGCCTATGGCAATTCAGCTTATGACATGTATGAGAAGGCACCGGATAAGATCAAGATCTCTTATCCGTTAAACAGCGGTGTCATCGCTGATATCGAGCATATGGAGACTCTGGTCAAGCTCTTTATCACAGATCAGATGAAGGGCTCTGTTAAGCCCTGTGAGGTATATATCGCAGTTCCCAAGGATGTAACAGAGGTGGAGAGAAGGGCTTTCCACGACCTTATCAACGACGCAGGCGTCAAGGCCAAAAAGATCATGATGGTCAAGAAGCCTCTTGCTGACGGCCTTGGAATGAATGTGGACGTTATGAATTCCCAGGGTGTACTGGTGGTCAATGTGGGTTATGACACCACAGAGATCTCAATCCTTTCCCTCAGAGGAATCGTTGTCAGCAAGCTTATCAAGGTGGGCGGCCGGAAGTTTGATGAGTCCATCAGAAACGTTATCCGTAAGGAATTCGGTCTGCTCATCGGTGAGAAGACTTCTGAAAATGTCAAGATATCACTCAAGGAGCTTGAGAAAGAGGGCAAGGACGCTGTAGTATACGGCCGTGACATTGTGACAGGCCTTCCTGTTGAGAGGCAGATCCCTGTTGATCTTATCAATCAGTCCCTTATTGAGAACTTTGACGTTATTCTCGACAATATCAAGGCTGCACTGGAGAAAACTCCTCCGGAGCTTGCTGCTGATATATTCAAGCATGGTCTTTATCTTACAGGTGGCGCTTCACAGGTCTGCCATCTTGCGCAGCGTCTTTCAAACGGCGTAGGCCTTAATGTTAACATTGCCGAGAACCCCATCGGTTCAGGCGCCCTCGGCCTTGCCAAGATCATCAAAGAGGATCAGTACAAAGCTCTTGCATATGGTATCGAAGAGGACAAATAAATGAGTCCTGTTATAAAAAGAAGAGGAGAAGAATTTACACTTCCGAGTAAATATCTCCTCTTTATTTTAACAATTGTATGCGTGGTCACTATTGTGATAACCTTTAACACCAGCGTGTTTACCGGACCATTGAATTCCTTTGCTGGTGTTTTTGTTGTGCCCTTTCAAAAGGGTATCACCACTGTGGGGACCTTCCTGAGGGATACTACGGACAGGCTCTCCTCTATAACCAAGCTCCTTGACGAGAATGAACAGCTCAAGAAGCAGATAGATGAACTGACTATTACCAATACCAATCTGGAACAGGAAAAATATGAGCTGACGGAGCTTCGTAACCTCTATGAGCTGGATGCCCAGTATGAGGACTATCAGAAGACCGGAGCCAGGATAATAGCCAAGGACGCCGGCAACTGGTATCACGCCTTTGTGATAGACAAGGGCTCTGATGACGGCATTCAGATAGATATGAATGTTATCGCAGGTGGCGGCCTTGTGGGCAGGATCATAGATGTGGGCCCTGACTGGGCCAAGGTTCAGTCCATTATTGCGGACAACGCATCTGTCAGCGGAATGGTCCTTTCATCCTCTGACAATCTCATAGTAAGCGGTGATCTGGAGCAGTACAGACAGGGATATATCAGCTTTTCAAAGCTTGTTGATGACGCTGACAAGGTAAGCATAGGTGACAAGATCGTGACCTCCAACATCAGCGACAAATATCTCCCTGGAATACTGATCGGATATATTTCCACCCTTGATGATGACTCCAACAATCTGACCAAATCCGGAAGGCTTACTCCGGCTGTTGATTTTGAACATATGAATGAAGTACTTGTACTTCTTGATCTAAAGAAGGGTACCGGCAACTGATGACTGAGAATATGAATATCAGGCGTTTTATCTTTAATTTCATATTTGTGATAGTCTCTTTTATTTTTCAGACCACTTTTTTCAGGATCATTGATCTTGGCGGGATTACCCCTAATCTTTTGCTTATCTTCACCACCTCCACGGCCTTTATAAAGGGAGATAAACCGGGGCTTTTGGTTGGCTTTTTCAGCGGATTATTGGTTGATATTTTCTTTGGCTCCTACATTGGCTTTTTTGCCCTGATATATATGTATCTGGGATTTATAGTGGGGAAGCTCCACATCATCTTTTTCACTCAGAATCTGGCTATTCCGATACTTTTTATCAGTATATCCGACTTCCTTTTCGGTTTTATCTGCTATGTCCTGATGTTTCTTTTCAGGACCAAGTTTAATATAGGCTATTACATGACCAGCATCATAATTCCCGAGCTGGTCTATACGGCTATTGTAGCTATTTTTTATTATCCGCTGATCCTAAGGGTCAACAATTCCATTGACGAGAGAGAGCAAAGGAGCGCTAAGAAATTTGTTTGACAGTTTCAAAGAAGAGTTTAAAAAGTTCATAACCTCAAGAGCTGTCCTGGTCTCCACGGTCCTTATTCTTTTGTCATGCCTTCTGGTGTACAGGCTCTTTTACCTGCAGATAATCAACGGAGAGTACTATCTGGACAGCTTCAAGCTCAAGATCAAAAAAGAGAAGACCATTGCGGCTGCCAGAGGCAATATCTATGACAGAAACGGCAATCTTCTGGCTTACAATGAGCTGGCCAACTCCGTGACCATAGAGGACGTGTTCAAATCCGGTTCCCAAAAGAACAGGACCATCAATGAGACTCTGGACAGGCTCATAGATATGATAGAGGGCAACGGAGACAGCGTTGATCAGGACTTCAAGGTCATACTAAATGACAGAAGGGAATATGAATTCACCGTTGAGGGCAATTCCCTATTAAGATTCTTGGCGGATGTCTACGGACATGCCTCTGTCAATGAGCTTAAATATGAGGAAAAGACCAAGACTGCCGATGAAGTGGTGGATGATCTGTGCAACACCTTCAAGATTGGCAGCTACGAGGATGAGAATGATTCCTCCACCTTTGTGGTGCGCAAGGGCTACACCAAGGACAGGGCCCTTAAGATCCTTAATATCAGATACAACATGAATCAGAACAGCTTCCAGAAGTACATCGACACCACGGTTGCATCTGATGTCAGTGACCAGACTGTGGCAGATGTTCTTGAGAATGCAGATCTTTTGGAGGGTGTGTCCATAGAGGAGAGCACCGCCCGCAAGTATGTAGATTCCAAGTACTTTTCACAGCTCCTTGGCTATACCGGCAAGATCTCTGAGGATGAGCTGTCTTCGCTGGCTCTCCAGAATCCCAGCTACGGCCTCAATGACACTGTCGGTAAGTCAGGAATAGAACAGTCCATGGAGTCTGTTCTTCAGGGTACGAAGGGGTCTGAGACTGTTTATGTAGACAACACAGGACAGGTAATTGAGACCAGTAACTACGTGGATTCTGTTGCCGGCAACGATGTATATCTGACTGTGGACAAGGACCTTACCGAGGCCTGCTACAATATCATCGAGCAGTCACTGGCAGGTATCCTTGTTTCCAAGATTCAGAACGTCAAGACCTATACCTTCAGTTCCACCTCCAGCTCCAGCAATATCGTCATACCTATCTATGACGTTTATTTTGCTATATTTGACAATGATGTACTGGACATCAATCATTTTAATGCGTCGGATGCCGGTGACAATGAAAAGGCCATCTATCAGCAGTTTCTTGCCAAGAACGAGGGCGTATTAAATGAGCTTCTGTCAGAGCTTAGGGAAAAGAAAACTGCCTATGAGAATCTGTCCAAGGAATATAAATGGTATATGAGCCATATCGCTGCAATGCTGTATTCTGACGGGATAATCGATTCTTCCAAAGTTGACAGGGATGACTCCATGTACATCGCCTGGACCAAGGATGAGACCATCTCTCTGACTGAGTACCTTAAATACACCATAGCCATGAACTGGGTGGATGTGTCAAAGCTTAGTATCGACAATCAGTATGCCGACTCTGAGGAAATCTTTGAGCAGATAGTTGATTACATATATAACTCTTTATCTGAGGATTTTGACTTCCAGACAAGGCTGTATAAGTACCTTCTCCTGGACGGCTATATATCCGGCAATCAGGTCTGCGATGCACTTTTAGAGCAGGAGGTCATAGAGATAGATCCTGAGGAGCTGTCTCTTTGGGAGAGAGGCGGAGAGTCCGCCTATACCTTTATGGTGAACAGGGTTGCCAACCTGGACATTACACCTGCACAGCTGGCTCTTGACCCTTGCACAGGCTCCATGGTGGTTACGGATGTCAATACAGGTGACGTCCTTGCCCTGGTTTCATATCCCGGGTATGACAATAACCTTATGGCCAACGGAGTCGATGCTGCCTATTACGCCAAGCTTAGAAGCGACAACTCCAACCCCTTATATAACTATGCGACCCAGCAGAAGACAGCCCCCGGTTCCACCTTTAAGATGGTATCCTCAACGGCGGGACTTATGGAGGGAGTTATCACCACAGATTCCATCATCTACTGCGGAGGTGTATTTGATAAGTTCAATCCCGGACCCAGATGCTGGATCCACCCCAGGGGCCACGGAGGTCTTAACGTGGTGGGAGGTATCAGGAATTCCTGCAACGTTTTCTTTTACGAAGTCGGATACAGGCTTGGACTTGTGGGCAATACCTACTATCCGGAGACCGGTCTTGAGAAGCTTGCTACCTATGCGGGGATGTACGGACTGTCAGAGAAATCAGGAATTGAGATCGCAGAGTCTGAGCCTCAGATCTCGGATCAGGACGCTGTAAGATCTGCCATCGGACAGGGCTCTCACTCATTTACAACCGTGGGACTTGCCAGATATGTCACCACCGTTGCCAACAGCGGAACCTGCTATAATCTCACTCTTATTGACAAGACCACTGACTCCAACGGCAATCTGTTAGAGGAGTACAATGCATCTGTCAGAAATGTTATTGATATGCCCCAGTCCTACTGGAATGCCATTCATACCGGAATGCGCCAGGTGGTTCAGGACAAGTCATATTACTCTAATCTGGGAGTAGCAGTTGCAGGTAAGACAGGAACGGCCCAGGAATCAGCCAACAGGCCTAACCATTCACTTTTTGTGTGCTATGCGCCCTATGAGAAGCCTGAGATTGCCATTGCCACCCGTATTGCCTACGGTTACACCTCGGCCTATGCGGCTCAGATCACTAAGGAGGCTCTTTCTTACTACTTTGAGCTTCGTGATGAGGACGATATCATTTCAGGTACCGCACAGACTCTTCAGGATGGTGCCACTAACGCAGACTAAGGAGCTGTTATGAATTATCTCAAAAAATATAAGATCATCGATTATGACTTCGCTCTGATCCTTATGGTGATCGCACTTACCACAATGGGAATAATGGCCATAAGCTCTGCGGATCCCGGATCCAGGACCAAACAGATCGCCGGAATGGTTCTGGGGATTGCGATTATGGTATTTTTATCCCTTCTGGATTATATGTGGTTTTTGAAGCTTTATATTATAGGATATGCTGCCAACATCGTTCTTCTGGCTCTGGTGCTTTCTCCTTTGGGAAGCAGCACCAACGGTGCCCAGAGATGGATAGAACTGGCAGGTATCAGATTCCAGCCTTCTGAGACAGCTAAAATATTATTGATTTTATTTTATGCTCAGTTTATTATGAAATATAAGGATAAGGTCAAAAACTTAGGTTTTATCATCATTTGCCTTGTTCTTTTGGCTGTTCCCATAGGGCTGATAGCATCTCAGCCTGATCTGTCCACCTGTATCATGGTGATGATCATTTTTTCCTGCATTATCTTTGTGGCAGGTATCGATCTGAGGATTGTAGGGGTTGTTCTGGGAACGGCGATTCCACTGGCTTTATTTGTCATTTATAATGCGGTTCAGGGCGAGAGCAGCTTTTTGCATGAGTATCAGCAGAGGCGTATCCTTGCATGGCTTCATCCTGAGGATTTTGCCAATTCAGAGGCATATCAGACCCTCAATTCCATGATGGCCATTGGCTCCGGACAGCTATATGGCAAGGGCTACAATACCAATGAGATCAGTTCCGTTTTAAATGGCGGTTTTATTTCAGAATCCCAGACGGACTTTATTTTTACCGTTATAGGTGAGGAGTTCGGGTTTGTGGGTGCCTGTATAGTGGTGGCGCTTATCATGCTGATAGCGGTGAGATGCTTTATGATATCCCTTCGTGCCAGGAATAAGGCGGGAGAGGTCATCGCTGCAGGAGTAGGTGCCTGGATAGGTTTTCAGGGCTTTCTTAACATGGCGGTTGCCACGGGAGTTATGCCCAATACCGGAATACCGCTTCCTTTTGTAAGTTACGGTCTGACTTCACTGATCTGCATATATGCGGGTATAGGCTTTGTACTCAATGTGAGACTACAGGGCAACAAATATATTACAGGGAGGGTATAAGTTAATGAACATCGCACTTATAGCACATGACGCAAAAAAGAAACTTATGCAGAATTTCTGTATTGCTTATAGGGGTATACTGAGTAAAAATGATCTTTTTGCCACAGGTACCACAGGAAGGCTTATTGAAGAGGTTACCAACCTTTCCGTTCATAAGTATCTGGCAGGACATCTGGGAGGTTCACAGCAGCTGGGGGCAGCTATCGAGCACAATGAGATCGATCTTGTGATCTTTTTGAGAGATCCCCTGACTGTTAAATCACATGAGCCTGATATCAATAATGTCATGACCTTGTGTGATATGCACAATATTCCTGTTGCCACCAATCTGGCTTCAGCTGAACTGCTTATTAAATCACTTGACAGAGGAGATCTTGAGTGGCGTGAGATGTACAAATAAGCTGCTTACCGTTGGGGTATTAATACTGGTACTTATCATGGGATGTACCGGCTGTGCCGGTTTTTCCTATTCATCCAAATATACTGTCACTTCTTCATCTAAGGACAGCAGAAATGCTCTTTATTATCCTACATTTGCTTCAGATCTGTGTGTGGTAGATTCCGATATTGAGGGTTCCGGTTTCGACATCAATGAACATGCCTGTGCAGGTCTGTTTGATTTACGCAAAAAAGAGACCTTATATGCAAGAAATGTCAATATGCAGGTTCAGCCTGCTTCACTTACCAAGGTCATGACAGCTCTTGTAGCTCTTAAATACGGGACCCTTGATCAGGTTCTGGTGGCCGGAAGTGATGTATATGTCACCGAGAGCGGAGCTCAGAAGATAAGCCTCAAGGAAGGCGACAAGATGACTCTGGATCAGGCTCTTAGGATACTTCTTATTTATTCAGCCAATGATGTGGCCAATCTTATTGCTTCCAATATCGGTGGTTCCATCGAGGAGTTTGTGGCAATGATGAACAGGGAGGCCATTGAGATCGGCGCCACCAATTCACATTTTGCCAATCCCCACGGCCTTACAGCTGATGAGCACTATGTCACCGCCTATGATATGTATCTTATCTTTAATGCCGCCATGGAGTATGATATTTTCAGTGAGATCATCAATATGACGGAGTATTCTACGACTTATACCACCGCATCAGGCTCCGGCAAGGATATTTCCATAGCCAATACCAATTCTTTCCTGAAGGGTGACAGACAGCCACCCAGCGGAGTGACGGTTATCGGAGGCAAGACCGGAACCACCAATGCAGCGGGGCATTGCCTGATTCTGCTGGCAAGAGATACCAGCGGCAATCCCTATATTTCAGTGATCATGCGAGATATTGACCACGGAAGTCTCTATACCGACATGACTTCTCTCCTTAATGAAATCGTTAATTAAGGTTGTCTTTTAGCACCTAATAATTTATAATTGTTTTATAAAATTTCTTCTTGCAGGAGGGTATGCCGATGGTTCAGTTAATTGTTGGGAAAAAGGGAAAAGGAAAAACTAAATGCCTGTTGGACAAGGTTAACACCGAGGTAAAGAACGTTCTTGGAAGCGTAGTATTTCTTGACAAGAACACCAAGCACATGTATGAGCTTAATAACAAGATTCGTTTGATCGTAGTTACAGATTTTAATATTTCCAATCCGGATGAGTTTATCGGATTCGTAAGCGGAATCATTTCACAGGACCATGATCTCCAGCAAATGTATTTTGACAGTTTCCTGAATATTTCCTGCCTTGAGGGTGCAGATATCACACCTACAGTTGAGAAGCTTGAGAAGCTCAGTGAGAAGTTCGGTGTTGAGTTTGTACTTAGCCTTTCAATGGATGAGTCAGAGCTTCCTGAGGCAGTTAAGTCTAAGGTAGTCATCTCTCTTTAATTAAAGATTTATTATATGGATTTATTTATAAGCCGCGGACTCCGCGGCTTATATTCTGAAAAAAGGGTTTAAGGATTAGTTTTAATGGCAGGTCGCAACAGGAAGATTACCAAATATCCCGGAAATATCAATAATATCAACATCGGAATGGTTTTCTTTGCCGTCATGGCAATATATATCATTATCAGTGTTATCACATATTTCAGACGGGATCATATTGTGGGATATCAGGTAATGGAGGGATCTCTTTCCACTGACAATATCTACAATGCAGTGGCTGTGAGGACTGAGAAGGTGGTGGAAAGTGACACCGCCGGATATGTCAACTACTTCGCCTCTGAAGGCGGCAGGGTAGCTGTCGGGAATCTTGTCTACACTGTGGATGAATCCGGTCAGCTTTTGGAGTACCTCAAATCCCAGGGCTCAGAGGAGGTCGCCTTAAGCGATGAGGACCTTTCTGAACTCAGGACACAGATAGTCAATTTTGATTCATCCTTTGACCCTCACAATTTCCATACCGTTTATGACTTCAGCGTGAGTCTTGACGGAACTGTACACAAGCTTTCCAATACTTCGATCCTTTCCAATATTCAGTCTTTGAATGCCAACAGTGCTACCTTGCAGTCCATCAATTACAGATATGCCCAGGATACCGGGATTGTGGTGTATTCGGTTGATGGATATGAGGATCTTGTTCTTGAGAAGATGACTGCAGAAGTCTTTGATGAGAGCACCTATGAGAAGCAGCAGCTGGTCAATAACAATCTTGTAAAGGCCGGAGATCCTGTATACAAGCTCTGCACCAGTGAAGAGTGGTCCATTATCATCAAGGAGGAAGATCCTGAGAAGGTTCAGCAGCTGGTGGATCTTGAATATGTCAAGGTCAGATTCATCAAGAATCAGTATGAGTCCTGGGGCAAGGTAACAGCCTATACTAATCCTGATGGAGACAGCTTTGTGAAGCTTACCTTCAATAACTCCATGGTTACCTTCTGCAGGGACAGATTTTTAAATGTAGAGCTCATTACAGAGGACGAGTCGGGACTTAAGATCCCCAATTCTTCAATCGTAAATAAGAGCTTTTATCTGATACCAAAGAGCTATCTTATCCGCAACAATGACAACTCCACAGGAGTCCTCAAGGTCAAATATGACGAGCAGGGCAATGAGACCTCTGAGTTTGTTAATGTTTCGGTATACAGTGAGAATGATACGCAGTATTACCTTGATACTGATATTTTAAGAAGTGGTGATCAGCTGATTCTGACCGACTCCAATCAGAGATACACCATCAGCCAGATGGATACTCTTATTGGTGTTTACAACATCAACAAGGGGTATGCTGACTTCAGGGAGATCAGTATCCTTTATAAAAATGACGAGTATGCCATAGTTAAGTCCAACACCATATATGGTCTTAACGTGTATGATTACATAGTTCTGGATTCCTCAACAATTGATGACAACAATGTCACAAATGGAATCGATAACGGCGACACGCAGGAAAATGCTGAACAGGCTGTCGAAGAAAATGCTGATGAAGCAGTGGAGGAAGAAACTCCGGCAGCTACAGAAGATGATGCTGAGGAGTCAGAGAACGCAGGAGAGGAGCCGGAAGAGACAACGGAGTCACAAGAAACTGAAACTTCAGATGAATTAACGAATACGTAATTATTATTTGACAGATTAATACATGTTGATTAAAATAAAGATGGTATGTTGGGAATAATTACAGAGGAGTTTATGACACTATGAGTTTTATGGATAAGTTTTTACAGTCAATTCAGCTTAGTGGGGACGGCGATGACGGTTATTATGATGAGCCCGATGAAGGATTTTCATCCAAGGTGGAGTCCATTAACAGCGGAGCACCTATAGGCAAGGATGATCCCAGTATTGAGGTTCCGGAGGACAAGCTCAAGAAGGTACCTAAGGCTGCTCCCAGACCCAAGAAGGCTCTTACTACTGCAGGCATGGAGGTTTGCGTTATCAAGCCTACTTCCGTGGAGGATGCAAGAGAGATCACAGAGACGCTGCTGGCCAATCGCACGGTAGTCCTTAATCTTGAGGGACTGGATGTGGACATCGCACAGCGTATCATTGATTTTACATCAGGTTCATGCTTTGCTATTTCAGGCAATCTTCAGAAGATTTCCAGATATATCTTCATCATCACACCGGCATCTGTTGACATCTCGGGAGATTTTCAGAACATTCTTTCAGGAACCTTTGGAGGCGGTATTTCAGAGGGACCCAAGCAGATAGATTGATATACAGGCTGTTGACATGTAGCTTTACAGTCAACAGCCTTTTTTATACTATAATATATTTAAACTTAGGAGATTCATATGGATAACAGACTTACAGTCAATTTCAATAGTAAACCCTGTTATGATATTGTATTTACAGAGGATTTTTCTCTTTTAAAACAGGAGCTTTCAGCTCTTGGCTTTGAGAACAGAAAGGCAGCAATTATCACAGATACCAATGTTTCAAAGCTTTACGCAGGACAGGTCTGTGAATGTATCAGGGATGCCTTTGAAACGGTCATCACCATTGAGATCCCTGCCGGGGAGGAGCACAAGAACCTGGAGGAGGTAACAGGGATCTACAGGCAGCTCATCGACAATCATTTTGACAGACATGACCTTCTGATTGCTTTAGGCGGCGGAGTTGTGGGTGATATGTGCGGCTTTACCGCAGCAACTTACCTCAGGGGAGTGGCCTTTGTGCAGATACCAACCACTTTGCTGGCCCAGACAGACTCCAGTATTGGAGGCAAGACCGGTGTTGATCTTGACGGAGTCAAGAATATGGTTGGGGCCTTCTACATGCCAAGGCTTGTATACATGAACATATCTGTACTTAAGACCCTGGATGAGCGGCAGTTTGCTTCAGGCTTTGCAGAGGTCATGAAGCATGGACTTATTAAGGATGAGAGCTTCTACATCTGGCTCATAGACAATATGTATGAGATCAGTGACAGGGATCCGCAGGTTCTTATGGAGATGATCACAAGAAGCTGCGAGATCAAGAAGGCTGTTGTTGAAAAGGACCCCACAGAAAAGGCTGACAGAGCACTTCTTAACTTTGGTCATACCCTGGGTCATGCTATTGAAAAGCACAAGAACTTCACCATGCTTCACGGTGAATGTGTGGCTCTTGGCTGCGTGGCAGCTGCTTTTATCTCTTATAAGAGGAACAAGCTGTCCATGGAGGAATATTATGAGATAAGGGATATGTTTGTACCCTTTAACCTGCCGATCTCCGTAGAAGATATCGATAAAGAGGCGGTTTTGGAACTCACAAGATCCGATAAGAAGGCTGACGGAGATAAGATAAAGTTTGTCCTTCTCAAGAAGATTGGCAAGGCATTTATCGATGACACTGTAAGCAGGCAGGAAATGAGCGATGCCCTGGATGAGATTATCTATATAGAAACAAATGATTAAGTAAGGATTAGTATTATGAATAAGATGTCCAAAAAGAAAAAGACCTTTCTGGTGGTCGATATTATTATGATCGTTGTATTTGTGGCCCTGGATCAGTTCACCAAGTACCTGGCCTCAACGTACCTTCAGGATAAGCCTGCCATCAAGATCATTGACGGAGTGCTGGAGCTGAACTTCCTTAAGAACAGCGGAGCAGCCTTTGGCATGCTTCAGAATCAAAAGGTGTTCTTTATACTTGTGGCTGTGCTGATACTCTTTATCATTGCATATGTTCTCTTCAGAATGCCCGATGACAAAAAGTATAATGTGATGCATGTACTTCTGGTGATGATAGCCTCAGGTGCTGCAGGCAATATGATCGACAGGGTTAAGCAGGATTACGTGGTGGATTTTATCTACTTTGTCATTATCAACTTCCCTATCTTTAATGTGGCCGATATCTATGTTACAGTCTCAACCTTTTTGTTTGTGATACTGTTTTTGTTCTACTACAAGGAGAATGATTTCAACTTCCTGAGCTTCAAGCAGGAAAAGAAATTCAGGGAAATCAAGTGATGGAAAACAAGGGAGAAACTTTTGATTTTTTAGTCACAGATGAATATGAAGGTTACAGGATCGATAAGCTTATCAGTGAGCTTATCGATTCTCTTTCACGCACCTTTATCAAGAAACTCATCGATGATAAAAAGGTCTTTTGCAATGACAAAAACGTCAAGGCCAGTTTTGTGGTAAGTGAAGGGGACAGCATCCATATGGAGATCCCGCCTCTGGTGGTCCCGGAGATCACAGCTGAAGATATCCCGCTGGATATCATCTATGAGGACAACGATGTTATAGTTGTCAATAAGCCCAAGGATATGGTGGTTCACCCGGCTGCAGGTCATTATCAGGGAACTCTGGTAAACGCTTTGATGTATCACTGCAAGGACAATCTTTCAGGTATCAACGGTGTACTTAGGCCCGGCATTGTACACAGGATTGACAAGGATACCACGGGATCTGTAATTGTCTGCAAGAATGATCATGCCCATCAGAGCATTGCACAGCAGCTCAAAGAACACTCCATCAACAGAGTCTATCATGCCATCTGCTACGGGATCATACGGGAGGATGAGGGAGACATCGATGCTCCCATCGGCAGGAGCCCTTCTGACCGCAAGAAAATGACAGTGGTAAAAGAGGGAGGAAAAGAGGCATTTACGCATTTTAAGGTCTTAAAGCGCTTTGAACAGGACAGATTTACTTATATTGAGTGCAGGCTTAAGACCGGAAGAACCCACCAGATTAGGGTTCATATGGCCCATATCGGGCATCCTCTTTTAGGTGATGAGGTTTACGCTCCCAACCAGAAATCAAAGTTCAAGCTTCAGGGCCAGTGCCTGCATGCCAAGACCCTTGGATTCAAGCACCCGGTCACGGGAGAATATATTGAGACGGATGCTCCTTTACCGGAATATTTTTCGCATTTGATTGATGTACTTAAATAGTATAAAATATAATTACAAACACGGAAGGAGAGACGTGGTATGAATACTATAATCACTGTTGGACGTCAGTTTGGTTCCGGAGGTAGAGAGATAGGCGAGCTTGTAGCACAGCATTTTGGGATAAAGTGCTATGACAAGGAGCTGCTTAGCAGGGCTGCCAAGGAAAGCGGCTTTTGTGAAGAGATGATCCAGAATCATGATGAGCGTCCCACCAATTCCTTTTTGTACAATCTGGTAATGGATACTTACTCCTTTGGCTACAATGCCTCGAGCTTTGTGGACATGCCCATCAGTCACAAGGTTTTCCTTGCCCAGTTCGATACCATCAAGAAGATCGCTGACGAGGGCCCCTGCGTAATTGTGGGAAGGTGTGCAGATTATGCCCTCAGCGACTATGACAATGTGCTCAATCTCTTTATTCATGCGGATGAAGAGGCCAAGATCAAGAGGATCAGGGAGCGCTTTGATGATGTCAAGAGTGATGAGCAGGCCAGGGACATGATGAGTAAGAAGGACAAGCAGAGGCAGAGCTACTACAATTACTACTCATCCAAGAAGTGGGGCCGTGCAGACAGCTATGATCTTTGCATCAATTCATCTATTCTTGGAATAGAGGGCACCGTGAACTTCATAATCCAGTATATCGATGACTTTGAGAAGTCCCGTAAATAAGAGCTGTTTCAAGACCCTTCGTTATGAGGGGTCTTTTATTATTTTTACTCCGTCAGGAATCAGATAAAAACATTCCTCTTCTTGGTACGTTTGCACTCCATTGAGTCTGGCAACGGTACTAAGCACCTAAAATACAGGTGCAAAGTACCGGCCGCCTCAAAGGACCTGCGAGAGAGGAACTGCTTTTATCTGATTCCTGACTCATTTAATTCCATAAAATTTTCGAATTATAGATGCATTATGTTTCAATGCATATGACCGTATTAATTGATTATACTGTGATTGTGCACAATATGATAAGACTGTGATAAAATCGGGTGATAAATTGTATAACATTTACATATTTATATAGTAATTTATAAAATATTTGTTATAATATTCTATAAAAGAAATAAAATTTTTCTGATCAGGAGGACAAATTGCATATGTCTACCAGAGTATATGACTGTCTCAAGGCTATTGGTGAGAAGATCATTGAAAACAAGGATTTTCTTACAGACCTTGACAGGGAGATCGGCGATGCTGACCACGGAGTCAATATGGCAAGGGGCTTTACATCTGTAATAGAAAAGGTTTCCCAGGAGGATCCGGATATCGGAGCCTGCCTTAAGAAGACCGGAATGACTCTTTTATCAACTGTTGGAGGAGCCTCGGGACCGCTGTACGGAACCGCCTATATGGAGGCAGCCAAGGCTCTTGCAGGTAAAGAGACTCTGACAGCTGAGGATCTTAAGTCCGCCTTTGAACTAGCTATTGCCGGCATTCAGAAGAGAGGCAAGGCTGAAAAGGGCGAGAAGACCATGCTGGATGCTTTTATCCCTGCATATGATGCTTATTGTGACAGGATTACAGCCGGGGGTTCCATCACAGAGGGACTTGATGCTGCTTGCCAGGCTGCTGCAGAGGGTGTTGAGTTCACCAAGACAATTGCAGCTACCAAGGGAAGAGCCAGCTATCTTGGAGAGAGGAGCATCGGTCATCAGGATCCCGGAGCAACTTCGCTTACATTGACGCTTGAAGTTATCAGAGATTTCTTAAAGGGGTGAAACATGGTAGGAATAGTGATCGTATCTCACAGTTACAAGATAGCCGAGGGAATCAAGGACCTTACCGATCAGGTGGCCGCAGACCATAAGGGAATAGTCTGTGCCGGCGGCATGGAGGACAAGAGTATAGGCACTGATGCAGTCAGAATATCAGAGGCTATTAAGCAGGCTGACGACGGAGAAGGAGTTGTTATACTGGCGGACCTTGGAAGCGGCATTATGAGTGCAGAGACAGCAATTGAGCTGCTTGATGGTGAGGGCATCGACGTAAGGCTGGCAGATGCACCTGTCGTGGAAGGCAGTATAGCTGCTGCTGTCACAGCCGTATGCGGTAGTACCATAGATCAGGTTATTGCAGCCGCGGAGCAGACACGTGCTGTAAAAAAAATAAACTAACATTACAAGGAGGCTGGACATGAAGAAACTAATCAATGGGGTTGACAACATTGTTGATGAGATGCTGGATGGCATGATAGCAGCTTATCCCCAGTATCTGAAGAGACTGGATGGCTTCGATGTTGTTGTAAGAGCAGGTGGCTCACAGGGGAAGGTAGCTCTTGTTTCCGGTGGCGGAAGCGGACATGAACCCGCTCACGGCGGATTTGTCGGAAAGGGAATGCTTGATGGCGCCATTGCAGGTGCAGTGTTTACTTCTCCTACACCCGATCAGATTTTTGAGGCAATCAAGGCTGCTGATGGCGGCAAGGGCGTTCTTCTTGTTATCAAGAACTATACCGGAGATGTAATGAACTTTGAGATGGCTGCAGATATGGCCAGGGATGAGGGAATTGAGGTTGACCAGGTTATCACAGCTGATGACGTGGCTGTTGAGAACAGTACCTGGACCACAGGAAGAAGAGGAATCGCCGGCACTATCTTTGTACACAAGCTGGCCGGCGCCTGCGCTGAGGCAGGTGGAGATCTGGCTGCAGTCAAGGCTGTTGCAGAGAAGGTTATTGCCAATGTGCGCTCCATGGGTATGGCAGTTGATGCTTGTACAGTTCCTGCTGCAGGTAAGCCCAGCTTTGACCTTGCAGAGGACGAGGTTGAGATCGGTATCGGCATCCACGGTGAACCAGGTGTTAACCGTGAGAAGATCAGCCCTGTCAATGATATAGTTGACAAGCTCCTTGGCAAGATCCTTGCAGAAGGCATCTACAATTCAGGTGATGAAGTAGCCGTTATGGTTAACGGAATGGGCGGAACACCTCTTATGGAGCTGTTTGTAGCCAACAAGCACCTGTCTGAGGAGCTGGCTGCAAAGGGACTTAAGGTTTATAAGACCCTGGTTGGCAACTATATGACCAGTCTTGACATGGAGGGCTTCTCCATCACACTCCTCAAGGTTGATGATGAGCTTAAAAAGCTCCTTGATGCTCCTGCAGACACTCCTGCATTTGTACAGGCATAAAAATTTTAATAACGCGATTATCAGGGGCTTGTCACATCATATATGTGGCAAACCCCTGTATATATTTAAGACGAGGAAATTGCTCTGCTTTTTCTATTTCTTTCTTGTTATGGGCTGCTTCATAATTTTCAATAATCCCGCAACGAAACATGGTTTTTATTGAATATCATTAAGTATAAAATAATCAAAAAGCAAAAAAGAAACGGGGGATTATTCTATGTCAGTACATGTAATCGATGAAGCCAATCGTTGTCTTGGTTGTCCCAATCCCAGATGCAGGGAGAATGGATGCCCTATTCATACCAACATTCCGGAAATGATACGTCTTTTCAAGGAAAACCGCATGATGGAAGCGGCTCAGATGCTTTTTGAGAATAATCCGCTTTCAATGATATGCTCTCTTGTGTGCAATCACGAGAACCAGTGTGAGGGTAACTGTGTAAGAGGCATCAAGGGAGAGCCTGTTCATATCTCATCAATTGAGAACTATATTTCCGATTCCTGCTTTGAGAGGCTTGAGCTTAAGCCGGCTCCTTCCAATGGCATCAAGGCAGCCGTTATTGGTGCGGGTCCTGCAGGCATCACAATAGCTATTATTCTTGCACTTAAGGGCTATTCAATAACTGTTTTTGAAACCCATGACAAGATAGGCGGCATTTTAAGATACGGTATACCTGAGTTCAGACTCCCCAAGTCGATATTGGACAGATATTACAGAAAGATGAGGGAAATGGGCATCAAGTTCAGGCCTAATTTCTCAATCGGAGGCTCCACAGGCATTCAGGATCTTTTAAATGATGGATATAAGAGCGTATTTATCGGCACAGGTGCCTGGAGACCCAGAAAGCTTGGTATTCCCGGTGAGACCTTCGGAAACGTGTTCTATGCCATCAATTACCTCAATAACCCTGATGTATATGAGCTGGGGGATAAGGTTGCCATCATCGGAGCTGGAAATGCGGCCATGGACGTGGCAAGGACAGCTATAAGGCACGGAGCCAAAGAGGTTGTTGTCTACGTAAGGGGCGACGAGGTCAGCGCTTCCAAGACAGAATTTGAGTATGCCAAGGTTGACGGCGTGCGCTTCGAATACAGAAAGGCCATTGTTCGTATCCTGGATGAGGGCGCTGTATTCTGTGATATGGCTGAGGATGAAGACAGGATGAAAGAGCTTCGTGATAACGGTCAGGAACCCGAAAAGCCGATTCTCAAGATCCTTCCTGAAACTGAGCATCTGATCCCTGCGGACAGTATCATGATCGCCATCTCACAGGTTCCACAGGACCGCATCGTAACTCATGAAAAAGAGTTAAAGCTCAACGAAAAAGGCAACCTGGCCACAGATGAAAACGGCGAGACTTCACTTCCAGGAGTATTTGCATCCGGAGATGTAGTAACCGGCGCTAAAACCGTTGTGGCCGCTGTGGCTGTATCAAAACGCATTGCTGAGGACATGGATAAATATATGAGGGGTGAGTAATGCAACTAGACATCCCTGTGTTGCAGGCGGATTAAAACTACCTGACGAGTATTAAAACTACCTGACGAGTTTAAATGTTTTAACGTTTAAACTTAAAACTGTTATGCCATTAGCATTACTGTTGAATTTGTGATTTTATGAAAGCAACAGTGTCTTTAGTGCAAAATATACTGCTGAATTTTCAAAACGAAAAAATCAGCAGTGGTTTAGTACTATGGATACTGTTGTTTTTTTGTAATCAAATATCCAACAGTATATTTTACGCCAAAGATACTGCTGGATATTTGATACCTAAAAATCAACAGTATATTTTACGCCAAAGATACTGTTGGATATTTGATACTTAAAAACCAACAGTATATTTCACGTCAAAGATACTGTTGGATATTTGATACTTAAAAATCAACAGTATATTTCACGTTAAAGATACTGTTGGATATTTGATACTTAAAAATCAACAGTATATTTTACGCCAAAGATACTGCTGGATATTTGATACCTAAAAAACCAACAGTGATATATACATTTTTGAGTTTTTTAAGATTATCACAAGAGGAAATATAGTAAAATTAAGGAGAATACCTGAAACCGCAAAAGCTTGATCTTATCAATAATTGGAATGAAATGAAAGAGATGTGCTGTGAAATGGCAGAGATGGTTCCCGGAGTAAAATGTATAGGGTGGGACATGGCATTAACAGATAATGGGTGGATCGTGGTCGAAGGAAACTGGGCAACGCAGCTTGTTGTACCACAGATAGTATTTAACAGAGGCATCAAGGAAGAAGTAGAGAATATTATGCGGCGGGTTGATCTGTTAATCTGAGCAAGTCCTGACTGATCAGAACATTTACAGTCGGACTATTGTAAACGAGGTGTGTATGGACCGGATTGAAAAACGGATTCTTGAAATATTGGAATTAAATCGTGAGCATATCTTTGAGATAGGAAGAGACATTTATAAGAATGCAGAATCCGGTTATAAGGAGTATAGGACATCTGCACGTTTTATTGAGGAAATGCGGCGAATGTGGTTTTTGAAGAAAACTATGTGAATTAGATTATATATGGTGCATAATGATGTTGGAGAAAATTTTAAGGAAGTAGGTGAAATAGAACTTACTCAGTCCATGCATGACTGCAAAGATAATTATCTAGATTATTGCAAAAAGATTGGTAAAGAACCTGAGCGTGAATTTAAGGGTTCTTTCAATGAGACATAGCTTGAATGAAAAAGTTATCGCAACCCATTTCTACCACGAATTATGCTTTTGGTAGGGGAATCACCTGCTCAAATCAGATTTGTTTATCAAAAAATTACTTGTTTAACAGCTCTTTTGTCAGATTCACTTCATTTGCCGGTATGGGCTTGAGATCAAGGAGCTTCATGAGCCTTTTCATATCCTCATCATCTTCGGGTATCATCTCGTAAGGAGAGAGGTTGTTAACGCAATTTTATTTTACTATATACATAATACCGTGCTCAAATAAAAGCTTTATAAACTTCCTATTGAATTAATTATCAATATAGGTTATAGTGTCCTTGTTGCGGAAAACGTTTTCCTAAATTCAATGATGAGGTGAATGATGAATCTTAGTGCGATTTACCACAGAATGTCAGAACAGTTTTGTTACCCCCTTGATAATGATCAGCTGATAATAAATCTTAAGACCGGATATGATATTGATAAGGTCTACATTATTTATGGAGACCCCTATGATGCCGGAATTATGGGAGGCTGTGAGCGCTGGAACGGTCAAAAGGAGGAGATATATTTTAAAAAGAGACTCAAAAATCATATATGGTGGACCACTACGCTGCGTCCTGAGTACAAGAGATGCAAGTACTACTTTGAGATTCATTCTGGTGAGGAGTGCATGTATTTCTTTGAGGATGGATTCCTTACAGAGGAAGAGATGAATCAGGAAGGTAAGACACTTTCTTATTTCATAATGCCATGGATGAATCCAGCGGATGTATGCAGGACTCCGGGCTGGGTCAATGATACTGTGTGGTATCAGATCTTTCCTGAGAGATTCTGCAACGGAGACAGCAGTATAGATCCTGAGGGTGTGCTCCCCTGGCAGACCAGGCAGGTTGGAATGCATGATTACTACGGTGGAGATATCAGAGGTATCAGGGATAGGATACCATATTTAAAAGAGCTGGGCATCACAGGAATATATCTTAACCCCGTATTTGAGGCTAACAGCAATCACAAGTACAATACCAAGGATTATAAAAAGGTAGATCCACATTTTGGCACCAATGATGATCTCAGGGCACTTGTGGATGAAGCCCATGATGCCGGAATAAAGGTCATGCTGGATGCAGTATTCAATCATACAGGCTGTGATCATCCTATGTGGCTCGATATACTTGAAAAGGGACAGGAATCTGAATATGCAGACTGGTACATGATAAACAAATGGCCTGTTGAGCATGGCAGAGACACAAGAGACGGCAGATTTTATACCTTTGCTTTTGCGGAATATATGCCCAAACTTAATACCAATAACCCCAGGGTACAGGAATACCTTTTGGATATCATAAGATTCTGGATTGAAACCTTTGATATAGATGCCCTGAGATTTGATGTTGGAAATGAGGTATCACACTCATTTTTGAAGGCTATCAGGTATATGACCAGCCACATGAAGCAGGATTTTTATCTGCTGGGTGAGATATGGCACGATTCCATATCATGGCTTCAGGGAGATGAGTATGACTCTGTCATGAACTATCCCCTGTCTACGGCTATAGCAGACTTCTGGGTGTACAAGAACCGTGGACGAGAGACCTTTGAGTATGACATAAACAGATGCTTTACCATGTATTACTCCCAGGTTAATGATGTGCTCTTTAATCTGCTGGATTCTCATGACACAAACAGGCTTCTTGATAAGGCCCAGCATAATATTGATGTGTTTTATCAACAGCTCGCTGTTCTTTTCACAATGCCGGGCAGCCCCTGCATATATTACGGCACGGAAGTGGTAATGGATGGCTCTTATGATCCCGATTGCCGCAGATGCATGCCCTGGGAAGAGATAGAATCCGGAGAAAAAGACAATGAGCTTAATGAAATGAAGCGTCTCATTGGCATGAGAAAATCTCTACAGTCCTGTAAGAGCAGAAATTTTCATTTCCCCAATGACATACCGGAGGACAGGGTAATATCATATCTCAAGATTGGTGAAAAAGAGACAATCCAGGTTTACTTAAACTGTGAGGAAAACGAAGTTAACATAGATATAAAAGAGACTTCAGAGGTTATTTACTCCCGCAAATGGCACCGGGATGGAGCTTTAAGAGGAACCCTCAGGCCCAATGGAATTCTGATACTTAGTATACACTGATCCAAATTCCGGACTTGGATTTATGCCTGTTTTCCGGATGGAAAGTGATGCAGGCGATTTTATTTTATTTGTTCTTTAGATAATTTATCCATAGATAAATTATAGAATGCAACTCACATCACGAACAGTGAAGATTTTATCGCAACCTTTTTGGATTTATTAAATACTTAAAGTTGCGATAAAATCTTCATTTTAGGGGCGTATATCAATGAGACATAAAAAAACACGCGCAACTATTCGTAAAACATGTGTTTTGCGAATAGTTGCGCATCACTCTCACAATATGCTCAATATGCTCACAATCCATAAAGGTTCCTTAAAACCCAAGATTTTCATTCACAAGAATTACATGAATCCGTCCTTCATGATTCGAGTATTTAGATTCTTTATATTAGTTTAAGTATTTCCATAATCCCCTGATTATAAGGGTTTGCTTCCAGCAGTTCCTTGGGAACAATCGCTTTCCCCTCAGCACCGTTTTTATAAAATCTAAGAATATCTAAGATCAAAGTTTCAGGATCCCTGTTCAAAATCTCCTTTATCTCGGGAGTAATATCCGATTCATTGTCCGGAGGAAGGAACAAGGACTTTCCCGTATGCAGCAAGTCAGGATATTCTTCTTCCAAACGCATAAGGATATCAAAATCACTTTTGGATACTTCCGGATCGTCATGAACAAGATAAACACAGCCTGTCTCTGTTTCAAGATCTATCGTCTCATGAATTATATCCGTTCTTCCGGCATTGTCCACCCAGCCGGAATAATAGCTTCTCATGTTCAGAAGGATCGGAATAATACCTGATGACTTAATTGATCTTTCTCCTGCAGAATAAAAATCCTTGACATATCCTTTCCGAAAAGGCCGATACGGTCTCTTCGAAAAATCCCTGTGAAACTCAGCGTCCAACATGCAATCCAGTACTATATCGGTTTCATGATACCCGAAGATCCTGTCAAGAAATCCTCTGGGAGCACTACCTCCCATCACCCGGCAATTCGCTTCAATCAGAACCGGGCCCTTTTCATCTATCATGTATTCTCCGTGTACAGGTCCATTCTTGATTCCCAGGGCCTTAACCGCCTTAAATGCGTATTCGACAAGTTCCTTCTCCTTTTCGCCAAGCTCATCGATTACTTCAAGGCCTCTGTATACAATAGCTCCTGTATGTAATCTCTTTTTATGGTACTGAAAGATGGAGGTCAAGGCCGGAATGCCGTTTCTGCTGATAGTATTTACTATGTACTCCTCGCCAAAGATACGCTCCTGCACCATGAGCCGGTTTTCGGCTTCACCGAACATATTGTTATTTGCCGCCCTCTCCTGTTCAAATGCGTCAAGCAGCTCCTTCTTTCCATGGACAAGATGTACTCCCACAGAAGCACAGCCATGAACGTGCTTTAGCACCACATCCTCGGCTCCTGTTGTTTTCAGAAATGAAAGACAATCTTCACAGGACGAAACCTCTTCTCCCCTGATATATCTCAATCCTGCATCTTTTAGGGTTTTATGCATAACGCTTTTCTCTGTCATATTCGGAATATTGGAAAATGAATTACCCACCATTCCAAGATCTTCCGCAAGCCGGGTACCTACTATAACACCTTCTTCCCCGCCGGCGATTACAAGAAACGGATTAAGAGCACGCACTTTGCGCAGAGTAACCTCATAATCCGCATCCTCTTTGATTATCTGAATAGGATATTCAATCCTGGAATACTTGATCCTTCGTTCTGCGTCCATCATGTCTCTTGCATATCCTTCAGGGATAAATGATTCAAGTATAACCGGTTCATATCCTCTTTCCCGAATGTCCTCAAGAAAATTGAATGCAGTGGACATCGGCTCTGCGACAACAATTCTTCCCTTCATGCTTTTACTCCTATTGTAAGTTTGGTTGAATTCAGGCCAAATACATACTCATGCCTGATCTCAAAAAGACCTGTCAGAAGCATTTCATTTGGAGATAACTCTCTATTCTCTTCCGCTATGGGATAGAAGGGCTTCCCGGAACTTCTGCAGGTAAGTATATATTCTTTTTCGTTGAAACTGATTAGATAATCCACAGCCGTACCAACGCCGCAGTGATCAATGATATATATTCCCATCTCCTCCGCGGCAAGACATATTTTATTTGATATATCTGCACTTGGCACAGTATCAGAGAGGCTATTTCCGATATATGCCCCGATTCCAGCCACATCATCCAGAGAATTAACTGAATAACTGCACAGTGCCTTCATTGGATACTGTTCATCCAGAAGTAATATCGGTGAATATCTTCCCGAGGACTTTTTTACAATCCTGTGGTTGATTCCCAATATTAAGCAAAGGATAAGAAGCATGCTCACGGGAAAAGCAGCAATCAGTCCATATCCTCCAAACAAAAGATATAATGCGCCTCCGACTAGAGGAATAGAAACCACCTTATCCAGGATACCAAGAAGCATTGCATACATACTTCTGTCCAAGGTGTTGTAAATATCTCTGAGAACCAGAATTATACTGCGAAGTGGATAATATAACACATATATCGGCATCAGACTTCTGATCAAAGAAAGAGCCCCGTTATCCTTGATGTTAAATAAAGCAGCTACATGCTGCGGGAAAATCACAAAAGCTGCTGATAACAAAGTACAAGTAGCTACAATCATCAAAGTAACACGCTTGCTCAGGCTCCGGATTCCGAAATAATCTCCTTCTCCCTTCAGCATTGCAGCAAAGGAGGCATTGTTGTCAACGATTCCTGTCAAAGCTATTGAAATAAAGGAATCCAGCTGAGCAAACAGAGATATCACCAATACACCGTTTATTCCAAAGGCCAGATTCATGAAATGATTACAGAAAACCGTTGTCACTGCGTACCCTGCCTGAACACTGCCGGAAGGCATGCCTTTTTTCACAATTTCCATCACATTCATCCATATATTTTCAGACCTGCAAAAGCGTAGTGACAATTTCCTGAAACGCCAGATAAAGAGGGCCACGGCGAATACGGCGAAATATGATACCGTTGTGGCTGTCGCTGCACCTACACATCCCATTCCTACGGCTTTGATAAAGAATACATCCAGGAGGATATTCAAAGCATTTACCGCAACGACCAGCCCCATAGAAAGAAACGGATTTCCGATGACAGGAAGGAAATAGCTGAAGTGCATAAGAAGGACACCGGCAGGAACAAACAGACTCAGCCTCAGGATATATGCATCAAACTCCGGCCTTAATTCACCGGGACAACCGAACAGATCTCCCAGCATAGGACTGAAAATAATAAGAAACAAAAACAACAGCATTGCCATTAGCAGTGCCAATGACGAGGATATGGTAAAGTAATTCTCAGCGCCCCTCTTGTCCTTTTTCCCGAGCGACTCCGCAAATAAAAGCGAACCGCCAATCCCTGTGATGGTGTAAATCATCGAAACCATTAAAGCAACAGGCGCACCCAGATTGACGATTGCAAAAGCATCTGAGCTTAGCAGATGCGAAACAACCATACTATCTGCAAATTCACTCAGTGATATTCCTATAGCAGACAGCATCGCCGGAATCATAAATCGGATATATACTTTATTTACGACAGTTTCTGTTCTCCGAAACTTTTTACTTGTCATTTTCTTTTGTCAGCCTTTTCTGTCATATGGACTCCAACTGCCCCATATGTTATTCATAACAAATATTGCAGTTTTCTCAATTAATATATCATATCCCGTTTATCCGTTTTGTTAAAATTGTATAAAACGTGGCAACCATGCGTGTTTTATGGCTCCAGTGTACATGAAAAACCTGAATCGGTCAGTATAAAAAAGGAGCCTCGAATGAGACTCCTTTTAGACTTCCGATGGATCCACAGTTCGTCGTTGGCGTATTCGCAATTTTAGTAATCACATAAAACGGTTATTTTGCTGGATGATCAGGTCTTGTTAAAAGTAACAGTCATTTCTGTATCATCAGTAAACTCTACTTCTGCAGCTGATTTACCGACGCTGATGCGATAAGCTCCTTTAAAGGCATCTACCATAATATATCCATTTTCATCTGTTTTAGCTGAGGTATCTGTCCACCACTCGTTCTTAACGAGGCCTTTCAGCATCTCATAGGATGGCTTTTTGGAATTATCTAGTCTTATATAACCGCTCGGAGCCTTGAGCCAAGCTCCGTCCCTGTAATCCCAGGTCGTAATGGCTTCTACAAGAGGATGTTCAAACAGTGTCCTGTACATCTCCTCTATCTCTTTTGCCTGTCTTGTTTCTCCTTCAGGTGTTGACGGCCACTCATCAACCTGCCAGTCATTCAGGTCTACGATATGTGCAGGCATGATATCTCCTGAAATAAGGGTATTCTCCGTAAAATGGATAGGAAGTCCAAAATGTGAAAACCTTTCAAGAACCTCTTCCAGTTTTTCCTTTCCCCAGTACCCCTGATGCTGATGGGACTGGATACCGATAGCACTTATAGGAACACCTGCATTCAGGCAGCCATCGATCAGGATCTCGTAGTTAATTGAAGTATTAAAATCATTGAGAAGGAGAACCGCATCGGGGTTATCTGCATGGGCTCTGTCAAAGACCTCCTTTATAAGTCCTACTCTTCCCTTCTCCTTGCAGATCCTGGTTATAGCATTATCATATTTATCAAATATGGGCATGATGACAACTTCATTGATCACATCCCACATATCAATAACACCCTTGAATCCTTTTACTTCCCTGTCTATACGCTCAAGCTGCTTTTTCATAATGGTATCATTGTCATATTTCATAAGCCAGTCAGCACAGGCAGTATGCCAGCAGAGAGGGTGCCCCTTTACAGCCACACCCTTGCCCTTCAGGTACTGCGCAGCCTTCATAAGAGCATCCCTGTTTGGCTTTCCCTCTTCCTTTTCATACTGTCCCCAGTAAAAAGGAAGCGTACCGTAGTTGAATATCTCAAGCCAGCTGTCAGTTATCTCTCTATGTTCCGCATTGCCGTTCATAACATAAGGGATGAAATCAAAAGCCCCGCATCCAAAGAGG
>JAEEGL015442518.1_pt1 | contig 45296 bp, 40 predicted proteins | sample 9134231 | NCBI WGS metagenome assembly JAEEGL01 (sample SAMN16246548, study PRJNA631951) | gut metagenome | biome: gut microbiome; feature: rumen; material: fiber-attached | host: Bos | place: Iran: Karaj | collected 2018-10 | reverse complement strand
CTGTCAAAAAATCCCATGCCATACCCCAAAGATTTTAACAGGGTATGGCATGGGATTTTTTCATAATGGGATTCTAAAGGGAATCTATTCCCTTTAGCGGGAGTTTGAGGGCAGAGCCCTCATTTCTGATCCATCGGAGATTCCCCTCTGCGGTCACCAGGTAACAGGCTCAGGCGGGTCACCGGAGGCAGTGGACTGCTGTTCGGGCTCGGCGGTGACGACGGGCGGGAGCGCGGTGGTCGGGGCCTGAGTTTCGGGCGGGATATAGGGAGTGTAGGGCGCCTCGGTAGTAGGCTCCTCGTAGGGGTATTCCGTCTGGACGTAGTAGGTCTCGGGCTCGGCGGTGGTGGTAGCGGATTCTGTGGTAGTGGTAGTCTCGGTGGAAGTCGTGACGGCGGTAGTTCTTTCGGGACGTATCTCAGCGGGGAGGGTCGCGGTGGGCTCGACGCCGTTCATGCCGTAGCATTCCTGATAAGCGAGGATAATGTCGCGGATCATATACTTTGAGTACTCACCGCCCTCGATGACGCCAGCGAAGGCAATCTCGGGGTCATCAGCGGGAGCGAATCCGATGAAGAAGCTGTTCTGCTCCCAGAGCTCAGCGCCGACCTGTGGAGTACCGGTCTTTATCGCGACGTCGAATCCGAGATTGGAGAGCGAATACAGTGCGGGGACGTTGTGGGAAGCGTCGATCATACCGTTGATGATATAGTCATACAGACCCTCGCTGAGGTCGATAGTTTCGGCGACAGTAGGCTGAGTGACGAAAGTGAGCTCATTCGTGCCATACTCATAGAGGCTGTCCACGAGGTAAGGCTTGTAGCGGACGCCGCGGTTAGCGATAGTATTCGCGACCACAGCCATCTGGAGCGGAGTCATACCGCAGTCCTGGTTACCGATACCCGCCTGGATAACGTAACCGATGTACCAGGGCTGACCGTGCTCGGCGAAGGTCTCGGGGTTACAGAGGTAGCCTTCAGCGTCGCCGGTCTCGATCCCGGTGGAGGAGCCCAGACCGTAGAGCTTAGCGTACTCGGTTATCCTGTCGATGCCGAGCTGACGCGAGAGCTCATAGAAGTATGAGTTGCAAGATACCTCTATCGCGCGGCGCATGGAGATGTCGCCGTGTTTGCCGGTACAGGAGTAGTCTCCGCCGTAGAACTCATATTTCTGGTCGCAGCGGAAGGTCGTTACGCCGCTGACTATCCCCTCTGCAAGACCCGCAGTGGCAGTGACCGTCTTGAAGGTCGAGCCCGGACGGTAGAGACCGTATGTGCAGCGGTTGACGAGGGGAGAATTCTCCTCGGAGAGGACGTAATCGTAGTCCTCGATATAGTCCTTGAGGTTGTATGTGGGAGCGGTCGCCATGCCCTTGACAGCGCCGGTCTTGGCGTCGAGTACGACTATCGCGCCCTTGTTGACGTCCTTGAGCTTGGAGTTGGTATTAATCTTCTGGAAATTCGCGAGGAAGTTTTCGAGGATAGACTGCAGCTTGAGCTGGTAGGTGCCGTCAACTGTGAGCTTGACGGTCTGCCCCGGTGTCGTCGCGGAAATGGTGCGGACATCTGTTATCGCGCCGTCCTTGACGGTTATCTGCTCCTCGCCGTTCTGACCGCGGAGCTCAGTCTCCATAGCAGATTCGATACCGCCTCTGCCGATCTTGTCGTTGAGGGCGTAGCCGCGGTTGCGGAGACCGTCGTACTCCTCAGCCCAGATAGGACCGACCGTGCCGATCTCGTGGGGGAGGATATCGCCGCGCTCGATACGCCGCTCAGCGACCTCAGTGACCTCAATGCCCTTATAGAAGTTGCCGAGTTCCTTCAGGTCGATGATAGTCTGGTCATCGACGTCCTCGGCGAGCACCATGTCGTTGCCGTAGGTGAAGTCGCGGGCGATCATCTCATAGCGCATACCCGCGATGATACGCTTTTCGTCCTGGGAGTATGAATCGGCTATCTCGTAGTCGGAGATGAGCTTGTCGATACAGTTTTCAGCGGTCGCATAGACGTTCAGACCCAGCTCAGCCACGAGCGCGTCGCTGTCGCCCTGGGTGAAGACATAGGGCGCGGTCTTGGAAATGGGGATACTCTCCTCGAAGTGATAGCCGTGCTCCTCGAGGGCGTTGTAGATACCGAGGAGTGCTTTGTTGCCCTTCTGTAAATCCTCGGGGAAGAAAGCCTTCTGCAGGACGAGGTCGCAGTGCGCGTCGTTGGTGACGAGGGTATGCCCGCCGAAATCGACGATCTCACCGCGGGTCGCGTGGACCTGCTTGGTGAAGACGAGCGCATCTGGGTCGTCCTTCTGCGGGAGGGTAATGGTATCGTCGCCGACGACCTGTATCCGCATGAGGCGCAGACTGCTGAACAGAGCCAGCAGCACGACGAGTGCGACGGCGATGACAGATTTAATAGTTTCAGAAAGAGTTTTTATCTTACTCACTCCTTATAAAGTGCGGGGTCAATGGGCAGACAGCCCCTTTCGGGTGCAGGGCAGCGCCCTGCTTTTGAAGAGGAGACGCCCTGCAAGAGAGGGCGTCTCCATAAAAAACGCAATAATTGCGTTCTTGCGTCACTTCTCAATAATTTTTATCGCTTCCTCGATAGTGAGGTGCTCCTTGGGCATGAGGAGCTTGTTAATCAGCCACACCGCAAGGTAAACGAGCAGCGAGGCAGCCACAGTGTAGACCCATACCCGCAGGGTGTACTTCACGAAGATACGCTCGACGTTCGCGTAGTTCCATATCTGGTAGTAGAACTTGTAGTCGAGCCTGCACTGTATGTAGGAAGCGACCGCCGTGATGAGCATGAAGTTCGCGAAGCGCGGACGGAGATAGAGCTCAAACAGCAGCGTTGTGAGAATGCAGAAGAACGCCAGCAGCACAGCGTTGTAGCCGAAGAGCTTGTCGCAGCTTATGTCGATGAGGAAGCCGCATATCGCCCCCGTGACTGCCGAGGCGTACATATTGTTGTTGACCGCGACGGCTATCGCAGCCGGTACGAGCAGAATGGGCTTGAGCCAAGTGCCCGAGACCATAATGAGGAAGCAAATGAAGATAACGGCGTAATACAGCACCCAGCGCAGCGTAGTCTTGAAGTAGAGCAGGCGCTTTTCACGCGGGGTCTTAATTCTCATCGGCGCCGTCCTCCTTCTTTCCGGTGAAGTCGGTGATGACGATGACCGAGGTGAGACGTGTCACGTCCACGCAGGGCTTTATCTCAGCGGCAACGGAAAGGCCGCTCGTGTCGAGACCGATACTCTTGACCGTGCCGATAGGGTAGTCCTTGGGGAAGAGACCGCTCGTGCCGCCGGTGACCATGAGGTCGCCCACGCGCAGCTTGTTCTCAGTGCTGACGTGGATGAGGCGGGTGTTCCCGTCCTCGGAGGAGAGGATATCCCCCTCGATAATGCCGGTATCGGCGGGAGAAGCCGAGCAGACCGCAGCGATCGAGAGGTCAGGGGAGAGGAGCGTGCGGACAGTGGAGACATTCGCGGAAACGTTCACAGTGATACCGACGAGCCCCTCGGGAGTAACGACGGGACAGTTCGGCGTGATGCCGTCGTCCTCGCCCTTGTCGATGAGGAAGGACTTGAACGGGTCGTTGGTGACGTAGCCGATGACGCTGCACGGCTGCGAGAGGATGAAGTCCTCGTGCTGTTCCTTGATGACGACGAATTTGCGGAGCTCCGTCAGCTCCGTCTTCATCGCATCGTAGTCCGCGAGCTGCTTGTTGAGCTCACCTATCTGAGCCTTGAGCTCCTGATTTTCCTTATAGTAGTCGTTCGCGTTGGTGAGCTTGTCGAGCGCGAGCTCCACCCTCATACTGATGCCGTTCGAGGCAGTCCTGAACGGCTTGGTAAGTGAGTGTATGAAGGAGGCACCCGACACCGAATATCCGCCCTTAGTGACGGCATATATCATAATGCCGACGAGAAAGGCGAGGAAGCCGAGCAGCACCTTGAAGCGGGTGCTTTTCAAGAAGTCACGCATTCAGGCTCCTCCTTAATAGTACTTGACGTTTTCGGTGAGGGCGTCCTGATAGTCGTTGATATTCTCGAGTATCCTGCCCGTACCCTCCGCAACGCAGTCGAGGGGGTATTCGGCGATATAGACGGGCATACCGGTCTCGCGGTTTATGAGCTTATCGAGACCGCGCAGCAGCGCCCCGCCTCCCGCGAGGGTAATGCCGTGGTCGATGATATCCGCGGAGAGCTCGGGAGGGGTCTCCTCGAGGGTGCTCTTGATAGCGTCGATGACTCTTGCGAGCGGCTCGACGAGCGCATCGCGTATCTCGGCGGAATTTACGACGATATTCTCGGGCAGACCGTTGAGGAGGTTCCTGCCCTTTATCTCCATGGAGTCCTCCTTCTCGCTCGGGAAAGCGGAGCCGATCTCGAGCTTGATGTTCTCGGCAGTACGCTCACCGATGAGGAGGTTATATTTTTTCTTGATGTAGTTGATTATCGAGACATCGAACTCGTCCCCGGCACATCTCACGGACCTTGCCGCAACGATACCGCCGAGCGAGATGACAGCCACCTCGCTGGTGCCGCCGCCGATGTCAACTATCATGCTTCCGGCGGGAGCGTTTGTGGGGAGACCTGCGCCGATAGCGGCAGCCATAGGCTCCTCAATGATGAGGACGTTGTTCGCGCCTGCTTTCTTGCAGGATTCACGCACAGCTCTCCTCTCAACGGCAGTAACGCCGGAGGGGATGCATATTATGACGTTCGCCTTGGTGAAGAACGTGCCGCGCAGCGCCTTGCGGATAAACTCCTGAAGCATGGTCGTAGCGATGTCGAAATCGGCGATAACGCCGTCCTTGAGCGGGCGCACCGCGACTATCGAGCCGGGCGTCCTTCCGATGACGTCCTTTGCCTCCTTGCCGACGTAGCGGCATTTGTCTGTTCTCGTATTGACCGCGACCACGGAGGGCTCCCTGATGATGATGCCCTTTCCGCGCATATACACGAGAGTATTCGCAGTGCCGAGGTCGATACCGATATCCTTAGTAAACATTAGATCTTTTGCTCCTTAAATTTTTCTCTGATACATTATAACGCCAACTCTACTATTATATCACCGGAGCGGCGTATAGACAAGCATTTTGCGCGTTAAATCCTTCCTCACCGGGAATTTTCTGCCATACTGACACGAAATCCCGTGCCGCCGCGCAAAAACTGGTATTATTTGCCAGTGATGAGCTTGGGAGCAGTCTTGTAGTAAACGTATACCGCGACGAGGATAAGGAGTATCTGCGCGATATTGACATAGACTGAAATGCCGAAGGTGAGCGTCAGCACCGAGGTATTGATGAAGGTGCCGGGCTGGAAGTCGAAGCCGGTGGTGTAGCCGAGCCAGCCGAGCGAGCCGTAGCTCGCCTTTCCGATGAGCTCACCGAGGACGCACGCCACAACTATGAGCATGATCATGTAAAGGGTCTTTTTCATTTTAGTCTCCTCCTGTTTCTTTTATTCTGTATGTTTGCTTATTTTGTACCCGACGAGCCGAACCCGCCGCTGCCTCTTTCTGTCTCGGTGAGGGAGTCAGCGACCTCGATGTCGGGTATAATTATACGAGTAGGGATTAGCTGCGCGATGCGCATACCGTGCTCCACGGTGAACGGTTCACTGCCGAGATTTATGAGCGGCACGCGCCACTCGCCCCGGTAGTCTGAGTCGATGACGCCCACGCAGTTCGCGAGAGTCACGCCGAACTTCGACGAAAGCCCCGAGCGGGGATATATCAGCATCGCGACGTCGCCGCAGTCCGTCATAGCGGTAAGTCCCGTTGGAATGAGCCTTATCTCGCCCGGCGCGAGCGTGACGCTCCCGTCAAGACACGCGCAGACGTCCATACCGGCGCTGCCGGGTGTCGCCCGCGAGGGTATCACAGCCCGTTCGTCGAGCTTTTTGAAAGTCAGCTTCATTTAAACCTCCAGAACTCCGCGGCGGTAGAGCCCGCGTGTGATAGAGCCAAGCGGCTTCGCGCCTGTGAGGGCAGCCCTTGTCTGTTCCGCGTCCTCGTCGTGCAGCAGCACGAGCCCGAACGCCGCCCCGGGGAACTCCCTCCGGGCGTCCGGAATGTACAGCTGGTCCGAATTGAGCACCTCGACGTACTCCTTCGAGCACGCCACAGGCAGCTCACGCCCCGTGCGGTCGATGAGATGACCGGTGCACCTCGCGCAGCCGACCTCATTCCTTATCGGACAGTTCCGCGTGAGCATGAGCGGCAAACGCCCGTATACCGCCGCCCCGAGCGGGAGTGCAGTGCGGACGCTGCTCATCTGAGCGCTGGTCGCCTCGAACGAGAACACGCAGTCCTCGAGCCCGAGCGAGCGCAGGAACTCCGCGCTGTACGAGTTGAAAACATTGAGCGTGAAGCTGCCGTGCAGCCTCATACCGAGCCGCCGCCCGAGGGCTATGCAGTCGGGGGTGTGGCAGAATATCCGCGAGATACCGGCATTTTTCAGCTCTGAGAGCCGAGCTGCGAGCCTGTCCTCGTCGGTGATGAACCTCGGCGGCGCGACGATTATCCTGTCTGCGGGACAGACGTCCGTAAGCGCCTGTATATCGAGGCCTGCGGGGACAATTATGTATTCCGACAGCTCAGCGGCGGTGCGAGCCTGTTCAGCGGTGCGGCAGAGCGTCCTCAGCGGGAGGATGTCCGGCACCTGACGGCTGCACAGCGGGAGCGCCGGGCGGTAGTCAGTGACAGTGAAATGCGGCGTATTTCCGGCGGTCAGGAGCTCCGTGAGCTTCTCCGTGACCTCGCGGCGGAGCCGGTTTAGCTCGCCCGCGGGGACGATCAGTCCCTCGCCGATGTCCGCAGTGATGTTCCCGGCGGTGAATATCGTGTCGCCGAGCTTTGTGAGCTGCCTTTCGAGCTGCGCGGGGTCAGTGGGACGGCTGATCGCCCTCTCGGGTACATTCCCCGTCACAGACGCCGAAATATCGCCGGAAACGGCGGTCAGCACGACGGGCTCACCCTCGCGGATCACGGCATGGAAGTCCGCCCGCGCGACCTTCCGCTCGAAGCGGTAAAGCTCATGTATCTTAGGTATCAGGGACTGCGCGGCGGTGACGTCTTCCTTCTCGCGCACGCCGAACATATCCCGCATTTTTCCGGTAAAATAGCCGTCCGTGAACCCCGACCGCGAGAATATCCCGCGCAGGGTCTGCATATCCGGCTGACCGCCGCCGAGGGCATTTTTCAGCTCGTTCACGGCGGAAGCAACGTACTCAGGACGCTTCATGCGCCCCTCAATTTTCAGCGAATCCACGCCGATACTGCGCAGTTCGTCCACCCTCGGTATGAGGGAGAGGTCCTTCAGCGACAGCGCCGCAGCGTTCTTATCTCCGACCGCCGAGAACGGCAGCCTGCAAGCCTGTCCGCAGCGTCCGCGGTTCGCCGAGCGCGACCCGATAACTGCCGACATATAGCACTGTCCGGACACCGACATACACAGCGCCCCGTGGACGAAGATCTCGGTCTCGATGCCGAGGCTGCAGATCCGCTCCAGAACGTCCCTGCTGAGTTCGCGCGCGGGGACGACTCTTGCCCAGCCGAGCTCCTTCATGAGCTCCGCACCGGCGGCGGTGTGGACCGACATCTGCGTGGAAGCGTGCAGGACGGCGTCGGGAACGCACCTGCGGATAAGTTCCGCGCAGCCCCAGTCCTGAACGATATACCCGTCAACGCCTATCCCGGCGCAGGATCTTATGTACCCGCAGAACTCCTCAGCCTCGCTGTCCGCGATGACCGTATTCACGGCAAGGAACAGCTTTGCGCCGTACCTGTGGCAGAGCCGGGCTGCCTCTGCGAGCTCCTCGCTGTCGAAATTGGAGGCGCTGCTCCTCGCCGAAAAGCGCTTTCCGCCGAGGTAGACGGCGTCGGCGCCCGAACGCAGCGCAGCGGAGAGAGTCTCCATGCTGCCGGCGGGAGCGAGTATCTCCGGCTGTTTCATCAGAGGCTGTCCTTGAGCTGTCTGAGCTTGACCATATTCTCAAGCTGTTCTATCTTGGAGCGAAGCACCTCGATCTCCTTCTGGGCGGCATCACGCTCAATGCGTGTCCTGCCGGCTTCATCGACGTACTCCTTTGTCTGAGCGCGTATATTGTCAAGGCGCTGGTTAGCCTTATTGAGGTCGTCGAGAAGGCTCAGAGCGACCATTATGGAAGCCGTATACGGCGAGCCGCTTCCGGCGTTGGTGATCTCGTTGATCTTAGTCTCGAGCGCCCTCGCGAGAGCAAACACATAATTCGGCGATTCTGCGGTCTTTATCTTGTAGTCCTTGCCGCATATCACCACTTTGACTTCGTTCATCATTCTGGTATCTTCCTTTCCGGCGGAATTTTTCTCCATTCTACATTATACAACATTTTTTCCTGATATGGAAGAGGTTTTTGAAAAAAATTTCAAAAATATCCGTCAATAGTACCTTTTCAGACCGATGACCTTGCCCAGCACCTCTACCTCGTCCACGATGATAGGCTCCATGGTGTCGTTCTCGGGCTGGAGGCGGAAGTGCCCGCGTTCCTTGTAGAAACGCTTGACTGTAGCGTCCTCGCCGTCGATGAAAGCTACCACTATATCTCCGTTATCGGCGTAATTCACGCGCTCGACGATGACGATGTCCCCGTCGAGGATACCTGCGTTTATCATGCTCTCGCCGCGTATCTTGAGAGCGAACAGCTCAGCGGGGTCCTTACCGGGAGCCTCGAACCCGACGTACCCCGTGATGTCCTGCACAGCGGTTATCGGCTGACCGGCGGTCACGGTACCGAGTATCGGCACAGAGGCGGTCGAGCTGCCCGGCAGACGGAGCGTGCGGTTGAGATTGCCTGTCTTTTCGATGAGCCCCTCCGCTACGAGCGCCTCGATGTAGCGGTGCGCAGTGGACGTTGACTTAAAGCCCATCGCGTCCATTATCTCGCGTACAGACGGCGAAAAGCCGTCGCTCAGGCGGCTCTTGATGTAGTTGAAGACTTCGATCTCCTTATCCTTTAACACAGCTCATACCTCCTCTGAGAGCTTTTTGAGAATCATTTTTGCTATCTTGTAAGCGTCGCCGCAGCCGAGCGTGATAACGAGGTCACCCTCCTGCACGTTCTCGCAGACGTAGTCGCATATCTGGCTGAAATTCGCGTATTTGCGCTCATCGTCCCACTCTTTTGTTTCGTCCTGCGGGAACCATATGCAGCCGGGTATCTTCTCGGCGAGGTGCCTCGTGAAGATACCGTAGGTATTCTTCTCGCGGCTGCCCATGATGTCGGTCAGCACAGCATGGTCGGGTATCCGGAGCACCCTCGCGAAGTCGTCGAGCAGCAGCTTTGTGCGTGAGAAAGTGAACGGCTGGAAAACAGCCCATACCTTGCGGAAGTTCATCTCCATAGCCGCACGCAGCGTAGCCTCGAGCTCAGTGGGGTGGTGAGCGTAGTCATCAACGACGGTCACGCCCTTCTCGAAGCCGAGCTTCTCGAAGCGCCTCTTAGCGCCGCGGAAGTCCTCCAGACCCTTCTGCACTGCCGCGAAGTCTATGCCGAGGAAGTGCGCCGCAGCGACAGCCGCGAGCGAGTTGAGGACGTTGTGTATGCCTGCGACGTGGAGCGTTATCTGCCCGAGCTTTTCCCCGCGGAACATCGCATCGTAGGTCGTGAGCAGACCGTTCTCGTGCTTTACGTTCTCGGGGTAGAAGTCGCAGGAGCTGTCCCTGCCGAAGGTGAGCATGGGCTTGTCAAGGCCCTCGACAGCCTTCATGGTGTTCTCATCGGACTTGTTCACGATGAGCACCTTGCTGGTATTCTGCGCGAACTTCCGGAACGACGCGATGATGTTATCGAGCGTGCCGAAGTAGTCGAGATGGTCGGCGTCGATGTTGAGAATTACCGAAATATCGGGGAAAAGTCTGAGGTAGTGGTCCTCGAACTCGCATGATTCGCAGACGAGGATATCGCTCTTGCCGGCAATGCCGCTGCCGCCTATGCAGGGGAGCTTTCCGCCGATATACGCCGAAAGATCGATCCCGGCGGTGTATAGTATCTGAGTTATCATCGAGGTCGCGGTGGTCTTGCCGTGCGTACCGGAGACACACACCGCCCTCTCGAACCAGCTCGTCACGATACCGAGGAGCTCCGCGCGCTCGAGCACGGGCACCCCGCTCGCTCTCGCAGCCATAAGCTCGGGGTTATCCTCCATGATAGCGGCAGTGTGTACGATGAGGTCGGCGCCCTCCACGTTCTCCGCGCGCTGCCCGATAAACACTGGAATGCCCATTTTGCGCACGGCGTCGAGGGTCTCGGTCTCGTTGTTGTCGGAGCCTGTGAGGTAGTACCCCTGCGAGTGGAGTATCTGCGCGAGGGGATACATACCCGACCCTCCGATGCCGATGAAGTGGATGTGTTTCTTTCCGTTGAGGATATTGATGTCCATTTTGCTCACCTTTCTATGCTTTATGTTTTTACGTAAAAGTTACATACTTTGTTTTTTTGATAAAGTATTGCATTCTGCATAATATTATGATATAATATTACACAGACGATTCGGGATTCGGTCTCTGCGAAGTGCTCAGCTGCACGGAATGCGACCGCGACATAACACATTTCCGGTTTACACCGTGCCAAAGGAGGTCGAAACAGTGCAGATCACAGACGTAAAGATCAGGAAGCTCATGACGGACGGAAGACTCAGAGCAGTTGTGTCAGTCACGATCGAGGATATGCTCGCCGTGCACGACATCAAGGTCGTCCAGGGAGATGAACGGCTCTTCGTGGCAATGCCGAGCCGCAAGGACGAAAACGGCGTATTCCGTGACATCGTCCACCCAATCACTCCTGAAGCGAGAAAGCTCCTCGAGGAGACTATCCTCGACGCATACGAGCTTCAGCTCGCAGCCGCTGCGGCGGAAGAAGCCGCCGGTCAGGACGTTGAAGAACAGTTCTGAACGGAATAACTGAATGCCTGCCTGTTCGGCGGGCATTTTTATATCCCGAGGATACGCGCAGCCTTGAGTATCGCGATCTGGGTCTTGCCGTCGGGTAGCTTGCCGTCCATAACGAGCTGAACAGCCTCCGCGAGCGGTATCTTCTCGACGTCGAGGAACTCGTCCTCGTCGAGGCTCTGATCCTTGAAGCTCAGCCCGCGCGCGAGGTACATATACGTCACCTCACTGTTGTAAGCCGGCGTGGGGAGCATCTCCCCGAGGTAGATGTACTCGCTGCACACGCAGCCCGTCTCCTCGAGCAGCTCACGTCTGCCGCACTCCGCGTGATCCTCACCCTTTTCGAGCTTCCCCGCAGGGACCTCCCTCGTCACCGTCCCGAACGGATACCGGAACTGTTTCACGAGGTAGATCTCATTGTTGTCAGTGACCGGGATGACGCACACACCGCCGTGGTGGTGCAGCACGTCACGGACGGCAGTCGCGCCGTTCTCGAGCTCGGCGACGTCGTGGGTTATCGTGAAGATAACGCCCTCATATACCACGTCGCTCCTGACCGTTTTTTCCTGTAAATGCATAAGAACCTCCTCAGCGCCTAGTCAGGGTATCGGTGTACGCCTGCGAAGCGCTTATTTTATGGTATGAATCATAATCGTAATAGTGTGAGAGCGCTGGAGCGCCGCCCTTTCTGCGGGTCACCCGGCTGAGCAGCAGCCAGAGCACCAGCGCAAGAAGACCCACCCCGCTTAGTATCAGCCCGGCAGTGAGCCCGGGGGTGCGGTAGCGGAAAACTATCGTATTATCTCCGCTTTCCGCGCGTACAGCCATGAGCCCGTAGCTTACCTTTTCGACGTCCGCTGGCTTGCCGTTGACCTCAGCGCTCCAGCCGGAGCTGTAGGGGACACTGAAGAACACCAGCCGCGGCGAATCGAGGGTTATCTCCGATTCAAAGCCGTGCGAATCGTATGTGAATGAGCTCGCACAGCACTCCCGCTTTTCCTCGCAGAAGCTCTTGTAGCTGAGCTGCGTGAGCGTGCTTGCCGCGGTCGGGTCCTTGACGGTGATTATATCGGAGTACCGCTCTATCTGCTCATCGGTGAGCACGAGGCACTTCATCAGCATACGCTCGCGGACCTGCGGACTTTTAGCGTCAGCGGTCTTCTCGGACACGCAGGTGTCATACGCGAAGCCCATCGGCACGAACAGTGTGTTCTCGTAGACGTCGAAGTATTCGCCCTCTTGGACGAGCTCGAAGCCCGGGAGGTCTCCCGCGACGTCGGTCTCCTCGTCGTCGCAGTACTTGTAGAAGTACTTGACCGAGAACAGTCCGCGCAGGGTGTAGTGTGTAGTATCGGCGCGTGAGGCGACGTCCCTCTGCACGCCGACGGAGGAGTAGAAGTCCATTATCGAGGTCTCCACGACGCTCTGGAACGCTCTCATGCACGGCAGCCCCCAGAACATCGGGTAGTTATCGCGGTCAGGCGAGGTATCCGCGCGGAAGAAATTATCCCCGCTGACGGCTTCATAGACCTGCCCGCTGCCGTTAATGGCTGAATCAACGTATTTCTTAGCAGTTCTGGGACTGTTCGCGCCGTACAGAACGGTCGTCAGCACGCACACCACCGAAGCGAGCGCAGCCGCCCAGACAGCGAGCCTGCGGAAAGCCAGCCCCTTGTCACGCCTGTGGAATACGACAGCCGCCGCGATTAGCAGCAGCACAGCCACCCCGAGCGTGATGTAGAAGTAGGGGAGGTCGTCCGGCAGCGCGAAGAATTTCAGCTTGCCGCCGACCTTGTCCGGCAGCACGGAGATGACCGCAAAAGCGATGAGCATTCCCGCGCATATCCTAATCGCAGGGCGCACGTCCGAGCGTGTGTCATCGAGTGTGCGTGCGGTCATCATGGCGAAAATGAGTATCGGCATATAGAACCAGCGCGCGTAGTACGACGCATTGAACGTGTAGAACGAGCTGTTCAGCACCGGAATGAACGCGCATATAATAGCGATGACCGAGAGCTTCACCGCCCAGTGGCGCCTGTGCTCACGCATGAACGTTATCACGCCTATCATCGAGAACAACGGGAAATAGCCTCCTATCGAGGACCACTTACCGTAGTCGGACCGGAACAGGTTCGGTCTCGCGGGAGCGTCCGCCGGCATGAAGAACGACTGGATTATGCGTGGGATTCGGGTCTTGTCGCTGTACATGACCATCGACTGCCCCCAGAGGTGCTCGTTGACGCGGTAGTTGCCGAGTATCGCGACAGCAGACGGCAGCAGCACCGCGCACGCCATGAGCGTACCGATGACAGCCTCCGCCGCCGCGGAGAAGAAGCTCCTCCACGAAGCGCGGAAGTCCTCGCAGCGCGATCTTACGATGAAATACAGGACAAGGAACACCGCCTGTCCCGTGAAGAAGTAGTAGTTGATGAACGCCATGAGCGCGACCGTCAGTGCGAACCAGCCCCGCCGGCGGTTGTTGACGAGCTCCTCGAGCGCGATGAGCATGAGCGGGAAGAGCGCGGTGACGTCCTGGAAGTGGTTGAAGAAGATATTGTAGACCTGGAACCCCGAGAACGCATAGAGCAGCGCACCCGTGAGAGCAGCGTTCTTGCTGCGGACAAACCTCCTGATGTACGCATATGCAGTCATGGAGGCGAGTCCGTGCTTGAGCGCGAGCAGGAACGGCATGGACAGCGTCACGAGACCTCTCGGCAGCAGCACGGACAGCCAGAAGAACGGGCTCCCGATGAGGTAGAACGAGTAGGACGTGAGCAGGTCGGAGCCGAGGTCAGTGTACCAGTTCCAGCCGAACTGACCGGAGCGCACAGCGTCATTGACGAGATTATAGAACGGCATCTGCTGGGCGTTGTAGTCGCCGTAGTAGATGAAGTACCCGCGGTCGGCGAGCATGACAGGGAGCAGCGAGGCTATGAGCACGCCGAAGCCGAGGAGAAATGCCGTCAGGTATTTTTCTTTAGAGTAGTGGGAGTACCCACGCAGCTTTCTTGACATCAGATTCTCCGTTTATGAAAATATACACATTTATTATACCACGTTTTGAGCGGTAATGCAACACTTACAGAACATTTCTTCTGTCCGTCCCGACGGCGTGCTGCGTGCTCAAAAATAAACAAAAATATTTGCTCAGGGAGCGTAAAAGCTATTGACAATTTGTAATAATCGGTGTATAATATATGTGTTGTATTTATTTGCAGAATATTACTTGGCAGTAAATGGCAGCTTTGTTTTAAATCATTGAATGCGGCATACAGGGCTAAAAAAATACCTGCGCCGTTCATATATGATACTGAACAAATTGGACCGTCCCGCCTGAGCGCGTGCAGTCCGCCAATGTTTTGCGAGCCGGAGGCTCCGGCTCTTCATCTATATAACAAATGAATAAAATAATGCGGCATTTACCGCCTTTGGTAATAGGTTTTATAGTACAAGCTGACAACCATTTTATGAAAAGGAGGTAATGCACTGTATGGATCCAGTTATTGTGATCGTACTTATCGCAGTCGCGCTCGTCGTTGGACTCGCGCTCGGATATGTCATCTTCTACAAGAAGGGCGTAGCCGCAGGTGTCGAGCAGCGCAAGCATGACGCGGAGGCTATCGTCGGATCTGCCGAGCAGCAGGCTGCCCGTATCATCGAGGACGCCGAGAAGGACGCCGACAGCAAGAAGAAAAGCGCTCTCATCGAGGCTAAGGACGAGATCCACAAGCTCCGCACAGACGCAGATAAGGAAATTAAGGACCGCAGAGCAGAGCTGTCACGTCAGGAAAGACGTATGCAGCAGAAGGAAGAAAATCTTGATAAGAAAAACGACAACCTTGAGAAGAAGGAGGATATCCTCAACCAGAAGATAAAGTCCGCCGACGAAAAGCTCAAGGAGGCAGATTCGATCAAGAAAAGCCAGCTCGATATCCTCGAAAGGATATCCGAATTCACAAAGGATCAGGCAAAGGAATACATAATCTCAAAGCTCGAGGACGATCTCGTCCACGAAAAAGCCGTCAAGGTCGCCGCTTACGAGCAGCAGGTCAAGGACGAGTGCAATGAGAAGGCAAGGAGCTATATCTCCCTCGCTATCGCCAAGGTAGCGGCGGATCAGGTCTCCGAGGCAGCAGTCTCGGTAGTCCCGCTCCCAAATGACGAAATGAAGGGACGTATCATCGGCCGCGAGGGACGCAATATCCGTGCGCTCGAGACCCTCACGGGAGTCGATCTCATAATCGACGATACCCCCGAGGCAATAACACTTTCCTGCTTCGACCAGATCAGACGTGAGGTCGCAAGGATAGCGCTCGAAAAGCTCATCGCCGACGGACGTATCCACCCCACCCGCATCGAGGAAATGGTCGACAAGGCTCGCCGCGAGGTCGAGTACCGCATCAAGCAGGAGGGCGAGAGAGCCGTCATCGAGACCAACGTTCACGGCCTCAACCACGAGCTCATCAAGCTCCTCGGACGTCTTAAGTTCCGCACCAGCTACAGACAGAACGTTCTCGACCACAGTATCGAGGTCGCCAAGCTCTGCGGAGTGCTCGCTTCCGAGCTCGGCGTTGACGCCAATATCGCGCGCCGCGCGGGACTCCTCCACGACATCGGCAAGGCTCTTACCTCCGAGATCGAGGGCTCGCACGTCCAGATCGGCGTTGACGTATGTAAGAAGTACAATGAGAGCCCCGTAATAATCCACGCTGTCGAGGCTCACCACAACGATGTAGAGCCGCGCACGGTAATCGCCTGCATAGTACAGGCAGCCGACGCTATCTCCGCTGCAAGACCTGCCGCAAGAAGCGAAAACTACGAGAGCTACATCAAGCGCCTCCAGAAGCTCGAGGAGATCTGCAACTCCTACGACGGCGTCGAGAAGTGCTTTGCTGTACAGGCAGGACGTGAAGTCAGGATCATGGTCCTCCCCGAGGTCATCAACGATGAGAAGATGGTCCTCGTCGCAAGACAGATCGCCCAGCAGATCGAGACTGAGATGGATTATCCCGGTCAGATCAAGGTCAATCTCATTCGCGAGAGCAGAGTTACAGACTTCGCAAAATAACGCGGTATACTGCGGACGGTCATGCGTCCGCAGTTTTTTTTGCATAAATCCCAGCTTCCCGCCCCGCGGGAAAGAAAGGTCGAAACGATGGCAAACAGTAATGAAAAGAAGGTCACGAAAACGATCTTCAACACCACGGAGGAATCCAATTTTATCCTCAATATGACCCACGAAGGCTACTCGAAGATCGCTTCGGTAGGCTTGCTGACGGCATTCTTCGCAGTACCGCTGTTCACACTGCTCCCCGAGATAAGCACGAGCAAGTTCAGCTACACTCTCGCCGCGGGAGGTCTCGCAGTGGGAGGCGTGTTCTGCATGATACTTGCCCTGATAGCATTCATACGCAAGTTCGTGGACCGCAGAGCACTGCTGCCCGTGATCGCATTTGCAGCAATGGTGCTGTGGGGAGCGATCTCGATGATAAACGGCTTCGACTTCAGCATCGGACTGTACGGCTTCTCCGGACGCGGCGAGGGCTTCCTTGCGCTCGTGTTCTACTTCAGCTTCTTCGTGACAGCCGCCGCGATAAAGCGTGAGACCGCCCTGAAAACGCTCCTGAACGGCATCATCGGCGTTGGACTGCTCAACAGCGTTATCGCGCTCGTGCAGATATTCTTCGGCAAGCTCTCCCACTACAAGTTTGTGTATCTTCTCATCAAGGCAAACGCCGCGAGCGGACTTTCGCAGTCGCCGCTCTTCCTGGCGATGGTGCTGACGCTCGCCCTCATCGCAGCGCTCACAGGCTTCGCGATGGACAAGAGCAAAAAGCGCCGCGTGATATGCCTTGTCAGCGCGTGCCTGTTCTCATTCGTGATGATGTTCACATACACGCTCATAGGCTTCTGCGGACTTGTCCTCTCGGTCATTGCCGCAGTCATCGCAGTCCTCAGGAGCGGCGCCCCGAAGAGCAGGCTCCTCTCCGTACCGGCAGTGCTGGTTTCAGCGGCAGCCGCGATCGGACTTGTCTTCACAGGACTCATCGGCGACCTCACCTCCTATAAGCTCTATGACGGCTACGAGCTCTGGTGGGCTGATTCCTACGTCAGAGTCTCCGCGAGCGGCTCGTTCAACCGCGAGGTGCTCAACATCGACAGCACCAAGGACGTCTACCTCTACCTCAACGACAAGACCATGAACTGCATCAGCAATTACGGACTCACCGGCACCGGACCCGATCAGCTCTCGCTCGCGCAGATCTACACCTACGGTCCCCTCGACAACAGCTCTGACATCAGCGATATCCTCGGCTACAACGACGGCACATTCGACCGCTGCTACAACGAGTACCTCTACACCGCAGCAACTCGCGGCATACCCTCGCTGATAGCGCTGCTCGCAGTGCTGCTCCCGGCGGTATGTCTGGGTTACGCTTCCATGAAAAAAGACCGCACTCAGGAGACAGCAGCGATCTTCGCCCTGACGCTTGCCGGCGCTCTGCTGTTCCTGATCGGATGCACAAACGTCGCATTCTCGCCGATATTCTGGGCAGCAGCGGGAGCCTCGTGCTCGAAGCTGCTCGCTGAGACCAAGTCCGACAGGAAGGCGAAGGCTGAGAAAAAGGAAAAGCCACAGAAGAAGGCGGCTCCCGCCAAAAAGAGCAAGTGACCGACCTCCGCGCAGTCGCGGGACGCTTCGGCGTGAGCGGGGACATCGCAGTCTCCGTGCTGACCGAGGGTCACATCAACGACACATATATCGTCAGCAGCCCCCGCGGGACATTCGTCCTGCAGGGGCTGAATACCACAGTTTTCCGCCGCCCGGAGGCTGTGATGAGCAACATCGCAGCGCTCTGCGGAGCCTTTGAACGAGAGCCCCGCCGCAGCACCTTTCTCCCGTCTTTCCTGACTGCCGGCGGCAGGCTATACCTCGAAGCGGACGGCTTCTGGCGGATGTACAGCTACGTCTCCGGCGGCGCCGCTGACCGCAGACAGGCAGGGCGCGCATTCGGCGAGCTCATGCGTATCGCGGACGGCATCACCCTCGCGGACAACGCCCTCCGCCTGCACGGCATCGCCGGCTATTTCACGTGGCTCACGCAGCTCGGAGGCGCGCCGGATATGCCGCTCCTCGGGGAGCTCACCCGCCAGCTCGGCGAGGTCTTCAGCGACAAGCTCCCGCAGCGTAACGTCCACGGCGACGCAAAGCTCGCGAACGTCATAACAGGGGAGCACTGCACGCTCCTCGACCTCGACACGCTGTCCCACGGCTGGGCGGCGCTCGACTTCGGTGACACAGTCCGCTCGTCGTGCCCGGAAAACCCGGATGTTCCGGCGATAACCGAGATCGCCCACGGCTACGCAGAGGGCCTGCAAGGGCTCCTCACCCCGCAGGAGGTGAACTCGCTCAGCGACGGCATACTGTACGTCACAGCCGAGCTCGCAATGCGGTACTATATCGACGCCGCATCCGGAGAGGGCTATTTCAAGGGGAAAACTCCCGCCCAGTGCCTTGCCCGCGCAGACGGGCTCATGGCGCAGCTCCGCGGCTTCCTTGGCAGTATGGACGCGATACGCACGGCAGTTTCAGCTGCATTTGAAATGAACGCATAAGAAAAAGGGACTTCAATCGGTCTGCCACCCTTAACGGAACAAGTGGGTCACCGAGCCTGAAAGTAAAGGTTCGGTGATTCTATCCCACGTTCCGCCGGAGGGGGCTCCCCTCGAAGTCCCTTTTTTATGAATTTTTGGCTTATGAACGCAGCTCCGCGCCGATAGCGGAGAGCGCCTTGAGCGCCTTCTTCATGGCACTGTCAGCCTGTTCATCGGTGAGCGTGCCGTCGTGCGAGCGCATGGAAATGGAGTACGAAACGCTCTTCTTGCCGTCCTCGATCTGCTTGCCCTTGTAGACGTCGAACAGCGTGACCTTCTCGAGTATCTTCCCGACAGCGCCGCGGATAGCCTTTTCGAGCTCAGCAACGGGTATCTCGTCGTCGCAGATGAGGCTGAGATCGCGTGTGGTCGCAGGGAACTTCGGGAGCGGCTGGTAGGTTATCTTTTCAGCAGCCGAAGCCATGAGCTCGGGGATATTGAGCTTCGCGACGTAGGTCTTCACGCCGAGACCGTACTTCTCCTGCACCTCGGGGTGTACCTCGCCCATGATACCGAGAGCGACGCCGTCCCGCAGGATAACAGCGCTCCTGTACGGGTGCAGAGCGCACTTCTCATCGAAAGCGTCGCTGTCCGTTGCGCGGATATACTCCACGCCGCTTATCTTGAGCTCATCAAGGAGCTGCTCGACCATACCCTTGAGGGTATAGAAGTCAGCCTCGCCGCCGTACATACCCACGGTCAGGCGCTGGGGCTCGTCCGGGAGCGAATACTCATACCTGTGCTTCTTAGCGCCGCTGTTAGCGAGGGTATCGCCGTTGATGAAGGGCTTCTCCTCCTTGGCGGGGAGGTACTCCTTGGCGATCTCGAACAGGCAAGCCTTCTCGTTGCGGTTATTGTAGTTGAACGAGAGCACGTCGAGCATGGACGGTATAGTGGTCGTGCGCATAACGCTGGTGTCCTCACCGAGCGGGTTCACGATACGCACAACATTGCGCAGAGCGCTGTCCGCGGGGAGATTTATCCTCTCGAAGTACTTCGGCGAAACGAACGAGTAGGTCGCTATCTCATAGCCGCCGAGCGAAACAGCCGCATTCCTGAGCGTGCGGACGAACTTCTGCTCATCGGTGAGCTCAGCGCGCGCAACGCCGCGGAAATCGGTGGTGGGGATATTGTTGTAGCCGTAGATACGCGCAACCTCCTCCGCGATATCAGCCTTGCAGCCGATGTCGATACGGAAGGACGGCGCAACGACGTCGCTGCCCTCGAAGGTGAAACCGAGCCTGCCGAGGTACTCCTTCATGTCAGCCTCGGAGATGTCAGTGCCGAGGAAATCGTTTATCCATTCCGTGCTGAACTCCACCTTAGCGGGACTGTAGCTTGTGTGGTCGCAGTCGATGACATTCTTAACGACCTCGCCCGCACCGAGCTCCTCAACGAGCTGGAACGCGCGCTTGAGGCAGGTCATGGAGAGGAGCGGATCAACGCCCTTCTCATAGCGGGAGGAAGCGTCAGACTTGAGACGCAGCGCCTTTGAGGTGCGTCTCACCTGAGTGGGCTCGAAGTACGCAGACTCGAATACTACAGTCGTGGTATCGTCCATGATACCGCTGTACTCGCCGCCCATAATGCCGGCAACAGCAACGGGCTTCTTCTCGTCAGCGATAACGAGCATATCGTCAGAAAGCTCACGCTCAACGCCGTCGAGGGTCATTATCTTCTCGCCGGACTTCGCCAGACGTACATTTATGTGCGCGCCCTCAACGTAGCGGAGGTCGAAAGCGTGCATGGGCTGACCGTACTCGAGCATGACGTAGTTGGTGATATCAACGAAATTGTTTATGGGGCGCACGCCGCTCGCACGCAGACGCTCTCTCATCCAGCGCGGCGACGGACCGATCTTAACGTTCTTGACGATACCCGCACAGTATCTCGGGCAGTGCTCGGGGTCGAGGATATCTACCCTGAGCATGGAGCTGATGTCGCCGTCAACGCCCTTGAACTCAGGCGCGGACACGTTCAGCGGGAGGTCGTAGGTAGCGGCGGTCTCGCGCGCGAGACCGATAACGCTGAGGCAGTCGGGGCGGTTGGAGGTTATCTCGAACTCCACCGAAGTATCATTGAGACCGATAGCGGACCGGATATCCTGACCGATCTGGCAGTCCTCCTGCATGATGAAGATACCGTCCTCGATAGCATAGGGGAAGTCGCGCTTGTCGAGACCCAGCTCACCGAGCGAGCAGAGCATACCGCAGGACTCAACGCCGCGGAGCTTGCCCTTCTTGATCTTGACGCCGCCGGGGAGGGTAGAGTTGTCGAGCGCTACGGGAACGATGTCCCCGGCATTGACATTGGAAGCGCCGGTGACGATCTGTACGGGCGCGTCCTTGCCGACCTCTACCTGACAAACGACGAGGTGATCTGAGTTCTCGTGCGGCACAACGGAGAGTATCTTACCGACAACGACGTTAGATATCTCGCTGCCCTCAGCTTCGTAGCATTCCACCTTAGAGCCGCTCATAGTGAGCGAGTGGCAGAAATCCTTTATAGGCATATCGGCTTTAACGTAATCGCCGAGCCATTTCATAGATAGATTCATATCTTTGTTCCTTTCGTAAATAGTCGCAGCAATGGGATTCCAAAGGCAGCGCCTCTGGTCGCTTCGCTTTCAGCTTATAAGGCGAAGCGAAACTAAACCGAAGGGCGCTCCGCAAAGGGTGAATTGCAAAACGATCCAGTGAATCGTTTTGCAAGAGGGAACGCCCTGCAAGAGAGGGCGTTCCCTTGCGGAAGTTCGTCATCACTTGCCACAAGCCGCTTGCCGGCTTGTCGAATCATCATTCTAATTTAGTGCGCTTAAAACTGTTCGAGGAATCTCACATCATTCTCATAGAGCAGACGGAGATCGTTGATGTCATAGCGTCCCATGACCATACGCTCGAGACCCAGTCCGAACGCAAATCCCGAGTAAACGCTGCTGTCGATACCGCAGCCCTCGAGGACCTTCGGGTGTACCATACCCGCGCCGAGGAGCTCGATATAGCCCTCGTCCTTGCACATCGAGCAGCCCTTTCCGCCGCAGTTGAAGCAGCTGATGTCCACCTCACAGCTCGGCTCGGTGAACGGGAAGTGGTGCGGACGGAAGCGCAGCTTGCACTCATTGCCGTAGAGCTTCTTCATGAGCATTTCGAGCGTGCCCTTGAGGTCGCTCATGGTTATGCCCTTGTCAACTACGAGACCCTCTATCTGGTGGAACAGGGGAGAGTGAGTAGCGTCAACGGCGTCCGAACGGAAAACACGTCCGGGGGAGATAATGCGTATCGGCGGCTTCTGGTTCTCCATGACATGGACCTGAACGGAGGAGGTCTGCGTGCGGAGGAGGATAGTCTCGCCGGTCTTTTCGATGTAGAAGGTATCCTGCGTGTCGCGTGCAGGGTGATCGGGCGGGAGATTGAGCGCCTCAAAAACGTGGTAGTCGTCATCGATCTCGGGACCGTCAGCGATGTCGAATCCCATACCCATGAAGATCTCGCGGATCTCGTTCTCGACCCTTGTGAGCGGGTGGAGCTTGCCGATAGGAGCGTGCTTGCCGGGGAGGGTTATGTCGATGCTCTCCTCCTTTATCTTCGCGGACTGCGCCTCCGACTTGAGAGCAGTGAGCTTTTCGGAGAGAGCCTCCTCGATGTCAGCGCGGACCTTGTTTGCGAGCTGACCGATGACAGGTCTTTCCTCAGCAGAGAGACCGCCCATCTGCTTGAGGATAGCGGTGAGCTCGCCCTTCTTGCCGAGGAATTTTATCCTCAGGTCGTCGAGAGCCTTGATCTCGGTGCAGGAAGAGAGCTCCTGCTTGGCGAGCGCTTCGATTTTTTCCAGTTGTTCTTTCATTTTTTCACCTCAAAGAATTAGCGTAGGGGACGGCGTCCTCAACGTCCCGCATATGATGATTTGCCGCCTCACGGCGAGGGCTGCCGAGGACGCCAGCCCCTGCATAAAAATGTGTCGTGACAACAAAAAAGTCCTGTCCAACAGGACAAGACGTAAAACCTTGCTTATAACCACCCATTGTCAGGAGAGCCGACACTCTCTTGTCTTTAACGCAGACCTACGTCAGAGCCTACCACGCGCAAGCGCTTCCGTCCTGCCCCTCACGAGTGAACTTCGGAACGCTCAAAGCCGGAGCGCTCACACCTCACCGCTCCTCTCTGTGGACTTCTTGCAGACCTACTCTCTCGGTCATAGGGTTCTGACATATATTATAATACGGATCCCGGGAAAAATCAAGTATTTTTTGAAAATTTTCCTGAATCGGACTTTTCCCCACAAACCACCGGCGTCTCATTTCGTGACATTTCACCCCACTGTGGGGAATCACCCGGCGTCCCTGCTCGGTTCTCTTTTTGGCACGCTGTGCAGGAGCGCCCTTTTGAGATTCCAACATTTATAATACTTTTCGCCCGCTCATCTTCTTGAAAAGCCCCGGAGCCTGTGATATAATAATAAAAAAGCCCAAGGAGGCTCCCATGAAAAAACGATATCTTATCCCGGTGCTGATATCGACCGTCATGGCGCTGATATACGTCATCGCGATGATATCCCGCCCGTTTGCGGACTTCTACGTCCAGAAGATCTTCCCCCACATCTCGAACGTGTTCTCCATGCTCACGGACTTTTTCCCGTTCTCGCTCGGAGAGATAATGATAGTCCTCGCGATACTGCTCGTCATCGTCGGCATACCGCTGACCGTCCTGCTGCTCATTTTCCGCAAAAAGACGCGCCGGAAGACCGCCGGCATCGCCGCGCTGACCGCCCTGTGGGTGCTCACCTACATAATCACCACCGAGACCCTCAACTGCTTCGTCATGTACCGCACCACCCCCATGTCCGAGCAGTTCTACATCTCTGAGGGACACACCCGCGATGAGCTGATACAGCTCTATTCCGCCCTCATCGACGCCGCAAACAAGACCGCACCGCTCGTCCCGCGCGACAGCGACGACCGCTTTTACCTCACCGCCGACGTCACCCTCGAAGCCCGTGCCGCAATGGGAAAAGCCGCGGAGCTCTTCCCGCAGCTCGACGGCTACTACCCCGAGGCAAAGCCGATACAGTTCTCCTACTTCATGAGCCAGTCCCACCTCTCGGGGATATATTTTCCGTTCTCGCTCGAAGCGAACTACAACGACGACATGGTCAGGACTAACCTCCCCGACACCGTCTGCCACGAATACGCCCACCTCAAGGGCTTCATACAGGAGGACGAAGCGAGCTTCATCGCGTATGTCGCAACTACCCTGAGCGACAACGTCGAGTTCCGCTACGCCGGCTACATCGAGGGACTTGAGTACGTCCACAACCAGATCTACGACAACAACATCACCGAGGCATACTACCTCACCGACCGTATCTCCGATCAGGTCCGCCGCGACTGGTTCCGCTTCCTGCCGGACACCTACTGGGAGGACAACAAGAAGAAGGAGATCATCTCCACGGAGAAGGTCAGCACCGCTTCGACCAAGGCGATGGACACCAACATCAAGCTCAACGGCAGGGAAGAGGGCGTCGAGTCGTATTCGCTCATGGTCGATCTCATGCTCGACTATTATTTCTCGGAGAGAAAATGAAACAGACAAAACAAAAAGGCTGTGCACGATCGCACAGCCTTTAGTGTTATCAGGTAAGATTACGAAAGGGAGAAGCTGCCTGCGTTGTTATCAACAACGTAGTAAACCATGTTGTCCTCGGGCTTTACATAAACGTCAACCTTCTTAGGAGCCTTTACGCCGGAAGCCTTCTTAGCCTTAGCGATAAGGTCAGCAGAAGTGTACTCATTGCCCATGAACTGAACGTAAACGTTCTCCTGAGCAACAACAGTCTTCTTAGCAGCGGGCTTCTTAGCAGCAGGCTTCTTGGCAGCGGGCTTCTTAGCAGCAGCCTTCTTAGCGGGAGCCTTCTTCTCAGCAGCCTTCTTCTCAGCAGGAGCAGCCTCGTTTACGACAACTGTCTCCTCAACCTTTGTCTCAGCCGCCTCAGCAGCCTTCTTAGTAGTTCTCGGCATAATAGATACCTCCGTGATTACTTGTTGTTAACAGCGTTCTTGAGAGCCTGACCAGCCTTGAAAGCGGGTGCCTTGGAAGCGGGAGCTGTCATCATCTTCTTGGTCTGAGGATTGATTACCTGCTTAGCCTTGCGGTCACGAACCTCGAATGTACCGAAGCCAACGAGGGAAACCTTCTCGCCGCTTGCGAGAGCGTCTGTGATAGAAGCGATAACTGCGTTAACAGCAGCCTCTGCGTTCTTCTTTGTGAAGTCAGCCTTTTCAGCAACAGCGCTGATGAGTTCAGTCTTTGTCATTGATTTATCCTCCATGCTTTCTGGGCTGATTCCCGCGTAATATCGCGTTGCTCTGCCCTAAATTTTATACTTGAATTATATACCCTTTGCGTCGGTTTGTCAAGGAAATCCGAAAAAATTGACAAATTCGCCTATTCTAAGCGCTTTATGGAGGTATTTTTATTCATAAAGGCAATAAAAACCGCAGATTTTCGCAGTAAAACCGCTCCGGACGGAAATTAGCCCGATCCGGAGCGGAGCGCGAAAAGGCGTTATTCAGCGGTAAGCTGACCGTCGGTCAGGTCGATGTCGATGACGTCCCCCGCAGAGAGATCACCCTTGATTATACGTTTTGCGGCGAGTGTCTCAACCTTGCTCTGGATGAATCTTCTCAGCGGACGCGCACCGAAGTTCGGGTCGTAGCCGCACTCCACGATGTAATTCTTGGCAGCGTCGGTGACATTTATGCGTATGTGCTTGTCGTCGAGACGTTTTTGCAGGTCAGCGATCATGAGATCGACTATCTTCATTATCTCGGTCTTGGCGAGCGGCTTGTAGAAGATTATCTCATCAAGACGGTTGAGGAACTCCGGTCTGAACTGCTGCTTGAGCAGCGCCTCGACCTGTCCGCGCGCCTCGTCGGTGATATTGCCCTCAGAGTCGATACCCTCGAGGATATACGGCGAGCCGAGGTTTGACGTGAGTATTATAATAGTGTTGCGGAAGTCCACAGTGCGCCCCTGCGAGTCAGTGATACGTCCGTCGTCGAGCACCTGCAGCAGGATATTGAACACATCGGGGTGCGCCTTCTCTATCTCATCGAAGAGCACGACCGAATACGGCTTGCGGCGCACAGCCTCGGTGAGCTGACCGCCCTCGTCGTAGCCGACGTATCCGGGAGGCGCTCCGATGAGTCTGCTCACGCTGAACTTCTCCATGTATTCGCTCATGTCGATACGGACTATATTGTGCTCGTCGTCGAAGAGTATCTCAGAGAGCGCCTTTGCAAGCTCAGTCTTGCCGACACCGGTAGGACCGAGGAACAGGAACGATCCGATAGGTCTGTCCGGTGACTGTATGCACGCACGAGAGCGCAGTATCGCCTCGCTGACCTTGGTCACAGCCTCGTCCTGCCCGATGACGCGCTTGTGGAGCAGCTCGTCGAGGTGCAGTACCTTTTCCTTTTCGCCCTCCATTAGCTTCGCCACGGGAATGCCCGTCCAGCGGCAGACTATTTTTGCTATCTCGTCCTCCGTGACCTTGTCGCGGAGCAGACGACCGTTTTCCATATCGTGTTCAGCCTGAGCCTCGAGCTCCGAGAGCTGATTCTTGAGCTGCGGGAGCCTGCCGTACTTGAGCTCGGCAGCCTTGTTGAGGTCGTATTCGCGCTCAGCCTTGTCTATCTCGCCGCTGACGGACTCTATCTCCTCACGCAGCTTCTGCACCGCGGAGATGTCATTTTTCTCATTCTCCCACTTAGCTTTCATGGCGTTGAAGTTCTCACGCAGCTCGGAGAGCTCCTTCTGGATCTCGCCGAGGTGCTCCTGCGAGATGCTGTCGCTTTCCTTTTTGAGGGCAGCCTCTTCTATTTCGAGCTGAACTATCTTGCGCGAGATAACGTCGAGCTCAGTGGGCATGGAATCCATCTCAGTGCGGATAGTCGCGCACGCCTCGTCGATGAGGTCTATCGCCTTATCGGGCAGGAAGCGGTCAGTGATGTATCGGTTGGAGAGCGTCGCCGCGGAGATGAGAGCATTGTCGGATATTTTGACGCCGTGGTAGACCTCATACCGCTCCTTGAGACCTCTCAGGATAGAGATAGTATCCTCTACGGTCGGCTCATCGACCATTACCGGCTGGAAACGCCGCTCCAGCGCGGGATCCTTCTCGATGTACTGCCTGTACTCGTTGAGCGTAGTCGCACCGATACAGTGCAGCTCGCCTCGCGCGAGCATAGGCTTGAGCAGATTTCCGGCGTCCATAGCGCCGTCGGTCTTGCCCGCGCCGACGATAGTATGCAGCTCGTCAATGAACAGGAGAATCTGACCGTTGCTGTTCTTTATCTCATTGAGGACAGCCTTGAGCCTTTCCTCGCGCTCGCCGCGGTCCTGCGCGCCCGCAACGAGAGCGCCCATGTCGAGCGAGAACACCTTTCTGTCCTTCAGGCTGTCCGGAACATCTCCCGCCACGATACGGAGCGCAAGGCCCTCCGCGATAGCGGTCTTGCCGACGCCGGGCTCACCGATGAGGACGGGGTTGTTCTTGGTCTTGCGGGAGAGAATGCGGATGACGTTTCGTATCTCGCTGTCGCGCCCGATAACGGGGTCGAGCTTATTGCGCCGCGCCAGACCCACGAGCTCCTGACCGTACTTAGTGAGCACATCGTAGGTATCCTCGGGGTTCTCGCTGGTGACTCTCGTATTTCCGCGCACGGACATCAGCGCACTGAGGAATCCGTCGCGCGTGATATTGAATGTCTTCATGAGGCTGGAGACGTCCCTGTCCTTGCAGTCGATGAGCGCGAGCATTATGTGCTCGACGGAGACGAACTCGTCCTTCATCTTGTTGGCGGTCTCCTCCGCAGAGGTGAGCACACGGTCGCACTCCGCCGAAATGCCTATATTGCTGCTCCTGCCGCTCCCTGTGACCTTTGGCAGCGCGTTGATCTTCTTATCCGCCTCGGACTCAAAGATATCCGCGTCGATGTTCATTTTTCTTATGAGCTGCGGCACGAGCCCGTTCTCCTGCTTGAGAAGTCCCGCAAGGAGATGTATCGGCTCGATCACCGAATTTGACTGCATAACAGCGATGCTCTGTGCCTTCCTGATGGCGTCCGCCGATCTCTGAGTGAACTTTTCTGCATTCATGATGTTATCCTCCTTATATAAGTTATTCCGAAGTTATCGCGGGTACATTTTCTGTCTAAATGGGCTGACCGCCGAGCACACCGCGCAGCTCCTTTTCCATATGAGCGGCAGGGAAGTGCTCCGGGTCGGCGAAATACTGCTGCACAGCGCCGTTGACCCATGTCAGGTAGGAGCTTATCGCCTCGCCGGTCTCCTCGTCGGAGAGCCCGGGATTGATGAGCCTTCGCGTGAAGCACGCCTGCGACAGCTCACAGGAATACTTGCTCCCGATGATACCGTGTTCGAGCTCCGCGAGCCACACGAAGAAGCTGCGGAACATCGCAAGGAGCCGCTCGTTCTGGGTGCGTATCTGTACTCTCAGCTCACCGAGGTAGACGTCCGGCTGCCGCTCGAGCTCGACCTTATAGGAAATGGTCGGGCGGTACTTGTACTCAAGCGCGGTGCGGAGAGTCATGAGCGAAGCCGAGCGCTGCTGGAGTATCTGGAAGCGTCCCCCGGCGAGCGCAGACAGCTGATCGAAGATATCGCGCATACGCATCTCCGGCGTGACGCAGGACAAATGCTCGGCGAGTATCTGATTTATGAGGTTGGAGCGGCTGGTCCCGAGGCGGTAAGCCTGCTGATCGACCGCTTTTATCACGTCGTCCATGAGGACGAGACTATAGACACTGCGTTTCATATTTCGCCTCCTCTGTTACATATATCATATCACGCATTATGTAATTTGTCAAGCGGATTATATAATTTTTCACGCAAATTTCACAAAGCAAAAAAATGCTCCCTGACAGGGAGCTGCTGCCGATCCAAACGGAAAACCGCTTAGCACTGTGGACCGAGCCAAAGAATAAGTTAAAAAAAGTGATTGAGAATAGAAAACATGAAAAAATTACAAATGAAAGGGGTTAGTTTTATTTGTTAATGAAACTATTTCTGTTGCAAGCAAGCAATTAATATCCAGTATCAAGCACATGAGAGGGGAGGGTACTTGATACTGAACACCAATTTCTCAATTGCTGTATCTATTATATTGCAAAAAAACACACTTGGCAATATACAATAGTATACTAAACTGCACAAAGATATAGATTTCACACTTTTTCTCGGAAATTTATAGTTAATTTTCAGTTAACAAGTTATAACAGAATGCAAATTTACATTTTATTGATAATATAAATAAAGCAACGGCGGGAGGCATTCAGCCGTCCCGCCGCAGCAGTATTATAATGTAAAGAGGTTCTGATCTGAGCCGACCGAGAAATCCGAGCGCGAGCCTCCGATGTCCACTCCGAAGGAGCTGCCGTCGGTGATCTCGGGCGCGAGCATGAGAATGCACGCGAAGTTGTTGTGCGGAGCGAAGGAGACCATCTCCGAGCCGTTGAGGTAGAGCTTGACGTTCGTGTTCGCCGGCTGAGAGCCGCAGCTGACCACGATATACGGGTTCGCGTAGCTCGTGAGTGCAGTCACCTTATTGCCCGCCGCAAAGACGTAGCCGCCGGTGTAGCTGAAGGTGGTAGCAGCGTAAATGGAGCTCTTCTCCTCCTTGGTACCGCCGGAAACGACCGTCCTGCCGCCGTTTATGTTGACCGACCCCTTGGACTTAATGCCGTTCGTGCCGCCCTTGATAGTGAGCGTGCCGCCGTTGACCGTGATGTTGTCGTGCGCGAGCATACCGGACTTGACCGAGGTTATATTGATCGTACCGTTGTCGATGATGATATCGTCGTCGCTTGCGATGCCGTGGGCGTTATTGGAGTTGATATTGAGCTCGCCGCCGCCCTTGATAGTGAGCGTATCGTTGGAGAAGATAACGCCGTCGTAGATCTGGTCTGAGCCGCCGTCGCTGAGGTTGGTGACCGTTCCCGCCTTGACCTTCACGGTGCACTCCTTCGCCTCATAGACGAGTATCGCGGGACCCGTGGAATTTGAAATGCTCACCCCGTCGAGAACGAGCTTTACCTTCTCCTCGAGGGTCGTATCGACGAATATCTGCCCGTCGCTGACCGAGCCCGTGAAGTAGTAGTCGCCGCCAGCAGTTATCTTGACCGTCGAGCCCTCAATGAAGACATTGCTGCCGGTGCAACTCGGAGAGGAGCCGAGGGTGATCTTAGCGGTGAACTCTTCTTCCTCCTCAGAGGAGCTGCTCCCGCCTGACGAGGAACTCTCCCCGCCGCCTGACGATGAACCTCCGCCCGAGGACGAGCTCTCTCCGCCGCCTGATGACGAACCTCCGCCCGAAGATGAACTGTCTCCGCCGCCCGATGACGAACCTCCGCCTGAAGATGAACTGTCTCCGCCGCCCGAGGACGATCCGCCCTCTGACGAAGAGCTGTTCCCGCCGGAGCTGCTGCTGCCGCCTGACGAAGACCCGCCCGACTGCTCACTGCTGCCTCCTTCCGGGGACTGTGAGCCGCCGTCCGGAGTACTGCTGTCGGAGTCCGAGCCGCCGGACTGCTGTGTATCGGAGTTCCCTCCGGAAGCATTATTGCCGCTGTTCGAGGTATCCGAGCCGCCGCTGCCGGCAGACTGTCCGTCCGCGGAGCTCTGCGACTCCGTCCCGGACACAGTCCCGCCTGCGGACTCATTGATATCGCCGCAGCTGAAAGCGCTTCCCATCATCATAAGTGCTGCCGCGAGAGCGGCTATCCTTCTATATTTCATAACAATTTCTCCTTTATATATGTATATATGGAAATTGTCAGACCCCGTCTGCACCGAGTCTGACAAATCCCAGAAAGGGGTCTATTTAGGCAACATCGCACAAAGATCATGCTGAAGAAGCAAGCAGATTCAGTGCAAAGCCGTCATGTGTGCTTTGTGCAGTGTTGCCTTGAGGTGGTTTAGAAGATATCAGCTTTCGTAGATCTTATCGTCGTACTTGAATAATACGAGGTTGATCGTCATGTTGCCGTTGAGGGCGCGGAGCTCGTCGATGAACTTCTTCTGGTCGATGTCATCGGAAACGTCCACGCTGTAGATGAGCTCGAAGAGCGTGCCGAAGTTAGTTGTCTTCACTCTGCGGAGCTTGTGGAAGTTCGTGTACTTATTGAGCACAGGCTCGAAAACGCCCTGATAGTCGAGGTTCTCGGGGATAGTGATCTTGAGTGTCATGTGTCTGTTCTTGCTGCCGCCGAAGTTTATCTCGGAGAGCACGAACATAACGATCGCGAGTACCGCGAAGAATGCAGCCGCGAAGCCGATGTAGCCGATACCGCAGGCAACGCCGGTCGCCATCGAGAAGAAGATGTAAGCGATATCCTTTGGGTCACCCGCGACGCTCCTGAATCGCACCAGAGTGAAAGCGCCCGCGAGGGTGAGAGCACCTGCAGTGGAGTTGATGAGGAGGAGGATAAGCGCGATTATAGTGGGGAGCATTATCACTGTCATGACGTAGCTCTGGGAGTATCCGTCCTTGCGGTGGGTGATTATGTAGATGAGGCTGATGAGGAATCCCAGCACCAGAGCCGCACCTACGCAGAAGAAGAAGTCGTGAGCGGTAATAGTTTCGAGGGTAGCCGAGGTGTCTGTGAAAATGCCAGAGGAATCGGACTCAGCGTACTTGGAAAGAACGTTTCCGAAAATATCAAGTTTCATATCATACACTCCTGTTCATTAAAATGCTGTTGTTGACCATCGAGATACCGGAGATATAGATCTTCTTATGGCTCTCAGCGAGCTTTTCCTTGACGAAGTTCTCGTATGCTCTGCCGTACTTGGAGAAGCTGGTCTTGTATATCTCGAGGGAGGAGAGCTTTCTTACGAGCCAGTCGGGCATAGCGTCCCCGACCTTTACCTCCATGAGGCGCTGGTCAGCGCCGATGATGTAATTGCCGTAGCTCTCGTAGTTGAGCCCGAGGTCGAATCTGCGCTCAGTGAGCTTGCGGTCGAAGGTAAGGCGGAAGTCACCGTTGTCCTTGCCGAAGAAAGCCTCACGCTGATAGCTGATGTACTGCTTGGGAGCCACATGGTAGTGGTCGAGGAAAGCGTCGAGCTCAGTGAAGACCTGCCCCGTGATGTACTTGGTAGCCACAGGCTTTGAGCGGTCCTCAAAGTAAGCGTCAGACTCCGCGAGGGTCATGGAGACTCTGCGCTTTGTAACGATACCGCCGATCTTTTTCTTTATCTCAAGGAAAACGAGGTCATCGGGAGCTGCGGGCGAGTAGTAGCTGCGCAGTCTGATCTTTTCCTTGTAGTAGGGCTTTGAGAGGGATTCCCTGATAAGGAAGTCATCGGGCGTATCGTAATAGATATTGTATATTCCGTACTCTTTGCCGCCTATGCAGTATTTATCCGGATTCATATACTTGGGGATCTCTTCCATGAGGCTATTGTACTGTTTCATATTGAGCAGGAACTTGACTTCTTTTCTTGCAAAAGTATTGATAGCCATATATTCTCCCAGGACCGGTCCGCGTCACCGTTCCGGGATTCACGCTCCTTTCGTATCGTTTGATTGTATTATAGCGACTCATTCTTAAAATAATCTTAATATACCCTAAAATTAACCTTAAAATGTGTGGAATTTATATGACAGTCCAGTGTGTGCTTTCAGGTTCCCCCGCATGGGAAATGCAAGAATTCCGCAAATTTTGCCCGCGGGGTGTTTACAAAGCCTGTCGGATATGTTATTATAAGTGAGTAAAAATCAAAGACCAAGCATATCCGGAGGAATTATGGCTGAAAAAACTGAAAATGCTGAAAAGACAATAAGACCCGAAAGGGCAGTGAAAAGGCGCTTCAACTTCAGAGCTCTCGCGATTGCCGAGGCTGTGATAGTGTTCATACTCGCAGCGCTCCTGCTGTACATAGGCGTGTTCAGGGAGGACGATGACGATGCCGTCACCGCCGATGCTAAAGTGCAGGAGGAGATCCGCACGCGCGCCGTCATAGAGAAGGAGGAGACCTTCTTCCAGCTCAGCGGCAAGAAGATTATCATGAGCTTCCCGGGCTACGGCGAGGTCTTCCTGCCGGTCTACGAGGACGTCCCGGCGTGCTCGATAGATACTGATGATATAGTGTCCCGCAACGGCTTCTGCTACCTCACCGAAGACGGCAAAGAGGTCTCCCTCGCCGGTATCGACGTCTCCGAATTTCAGGGGAACATCGACTGGGAGCAGGTGAAGTCAGCCGGCATCGACTATGCGATGATAAGGATAGGCTACCGCGGCTACGGCAGCGGAGATATCGTCCTCGACAGCACCGCCGAGCAGAACCTCGCAGCCGCCAATGCAGCGGGAGTTCCCGTGGGAGTTTATTTCTACTCTCAGGCGGTCACGACCGAGGAAGCTATGGCAGAAGCCGACGCCGTCCTCGACCTTATAATGAACTACGATATCGACTACCCCGTCGCCTACGACTGGGAGATAGTCACCGGAGATTCCGCGCGCACCGACGACATCAGCGTCGATACCCTCGCGGACTGCTGCGTGGCGTTCTGCGAAAGAGTTAAGTCAGCCGGCTATACGCCCATGATCTACCAGAACAAGACGGTCGCGCTGCTGAAGCTCGATCTTCCGCGCCTCAAGGACTACGGATTCTGGCTCGCGGAGTACGACACGAAGCCTACATATTATTACGATTTCCAGATGTGGCAGTATTCGAGCTCGGGGACTGTCCCGGGCATCGAGGGAACTGTCGATCTGAACATCTGCTTCAGAGATTATACTGAGGAAAACTGAAAACAGGAAACGCCTCCCCGCATTGTAAAGGGAGGCGTTTTATTATTTCTTACTTCTTCTTTTTCTTGTTGTTCCTGTTCTTGCTGCCGGAGCCGGAACTGTTCTTCTTGGCGTCCGCAGACTGCTGCTCCTTGCTGTCTGTTTTCAGTGCAGCGGGAGTGTCAATGAGCTTTGCCTTGAAGAGCGCGTTGCCTACGGGGCAGGTTATGACGGTAGCGACTACCATCTCAAACAGCGCATTTATGCCAACGAACGACACGATGAAGAGCAGAATGGACTTGCCGCCCATAAGACCCTTTATGTAATCGGTATTGCCGAAGAGCATTACCAGTGCGGTCATAAAGAAAATGGTGTTCAGCAGAGCCGTGCAGAATCCCGCAACTGCGCAGGATACCTGTATCTGTGTGAGGTTCTTGGAGCTCACTATCTTGTAGCCGATGGCGAAGCAGAGCACTGAGATGAACAGGCAGGTGTAAACGAAGAGCGACTTTGTGGTCACGAAGCTGTACATCGTTTCGCTCATTTTGTACTTGCCGTTCTCGTCGTAGTTGAGCAGGAGCATTCCGGAAAGGAACAGCGCGAATCCGAAGAAAGCGCTAACTATACCGGTGATGATGTAGTAGCTCCTTACGCTCTTGAGCGAGGTAACTCCGCGGAAGATAAGCCCCACGAGTAAGCCGTCGAGCGCACGCGGAACGAATCTCTGGATGAACGCGAGCACAGGGTCGATCTCAACGAGCGTAGCGCCCATACCGCTGAGTACGCCGATACCGAAGCACTGAAGGTAGCTGAAGATGCCGAATACAGATCCCATGATGAGGCCACCTATGGGTCCGAGGGCAACAGCCGCGATCGCGACAGGAATGACGTTGAGCGTGATCGAGAGCGGTCCTATCGGGATCGAGCCGATCGGAGTGAGCGAAAATAACGCCACTATCGCCGTCAGCAGACCCAGAAGCACCATCGAACGGGTGTTGAACTTTGTTTTCATATTAAATTTTCCTCCTTGTTATTATTCCCCAGAGGGGATACAATACAATGCAGTTATCAATATAGCACACTTTTTCCCGGTTGTCAAGCATAAATGCAGATTTTACGCATAATTCGGTCAGGGGGGGCTGGTTCCCGCAATTTTTGATAATGACGGGGAGGTCTCAGGCGTCAGGTATCAGGGTGTAGGTATCAGGTTGCAGGTGTCAGGTAAACTATCTGAGTTATTCCACAAAAACGAGAGTGATGGCTTTGTGATGAACAGGTGAAAACCAATTTCACACAAATTTTCCACTGATACATGAGCCCTGACGACTGAAAACTACACCTCCGGACACACTTTCAGCATTATTCTGCAAAAATGTGAGTGACAGATTTGTGATAAACAGGTGAAAATGACTTTCACACAAAATCACCCCTGATACCTGACACCTGTGACCTGAAACCTGACCCCTGACACCTGATAAAAACATTTGCATTTTCTGCAAAAATGTGGTATAATAAAATGTCATGGTATGAAAAGGAAAGGAACGACACATAAAAATGGCAGTTTATCTCGATAATGCGGCGACTACGAAGCCCTGCGCAGAGGCTGTGCAGGCGGCTGTGGACGCTATGACCATAAATTTCGGCAATCCTTCGTCGCTGCACCGCGCGGGTCTCGACGCTCAGATCGCCGTAGATAGGGCAAGAAAGGTCATCGCGGACTCTATCGGTGCTGAATCCGCGTGCCTTTATTTCACTTCCGGAGCGACCGAGAGCAACAACCTCGCGCTGCGCGGAGCCGCTGCCGCTTATGGCAGAAAAAGGCGTAAAATAGTCATTTCTGCGGTCGAGCACGCCTCCGTGGAGGAGACTGCTGCGGCACTGGAGAAGTCCGGGTTCGAGGTCGTGAGAGTGTCTCCGCGCGGGGACGGGAGATTCTGTCCCGAGGATTTTATCGCGGCGTGCGATGATGACACCTGCCTCCTCAGCATGATGTACGTCAATAACGAGACTGGCTATATTTTGCCTGTTAATGAGGTTTTTTCCGCGGTAAAACGCCGTTTCCCGGACATCGTCACCCACTGCGACTGCGTGCAGGCTTACATGAAGCTGCCTGTGAAGGTGAACGCTCTCGGCGCGGACCTCATCTCCCTCAGCGCTCATAAGATACACGGTGCAAAGGGCGTAGGTGCGCTGTTTATCAGGAAGGGCGTGCGCGTCGTGCCGATAGTTACCGGCGGAAAGCAGGAAAAAGGCATACGCTCCGGTACCGAGAGCGTCCCGCTGATAGCGGCATTCGGTGCGGCGGCTGAAAAGCTCGCGCCGACCATTCAGGAGCGTTATGAGATAGTCTCCGGACTGAAGGCGCATCTGCTGGGGAGGATCGCGGAGATCGGCGGTATTTCGGTGAATTCGCCCGACGACGGGTCGCCGTATGTGGTGAATATCTCCGCCGAGGGCAAGCGCTCGGAGATAATGCTGCACTTCCTCGAAAGCAAGGGGATATACGTTTCGAGCGGCTCGGCGTGCTCGAAGGGTCAGCAGAGCGGAGTGCTCGGGCAGTTCGGTATCACGGGCAAGCGTGCGGACTCAGCCCTGCGCATAAGCATGACTGCGGAGACCACTGAGGCAGACCTTGACGAGCTGTGTGAGGCTCTGCGCGAGGGACTCGAAAAGGTGAGGGGATAGTATGGGAACTGCCGATATTTCGGCGATGATCGGTCTTCTGCTGCTGGTCGGGATATTCGTTGTCCTGAGGAAAAGAGAGAAGCGGGGGGAAGATGATTCAAAGAAGATCACGGTATGGCAGGCGGTGCTGCTCACGGCGGGCGGTCTTGCGCTCGCTGTGCTGCTGATAATGGCTCTCCCCGGGATAATAGACAAGTTATCCGGCTGGTCGCCGATCTGACGGCGGGGACAGGAGGAATGGCTATGGGAAGCCTGATAGTAAGGGCGCTTTCAAAATTCATCGCGGGGCTTCTGCTCATCATGCTGCTGATATTCCTGCCGGCGGGAACGCTCGCTTTTGCGGGAGGGTGGCTGTTTATCGGGCTGCTCTTCGTGCCGATGCTCATTGTGGGCGCGGTGCTTCTCGTGAAGGACCCGGCGCTCCTCGAAAAGCGGCTGAACGCTAAGGAGAAGGCTTCCGAGCAGAGGGCGGTCGTGGCAGTGAGCGGGGCGATGTTCATAGCGGGATTCGTCATCGCGGGACTGAACTTCCGGTTCGGCTGGCTGGAGCTGCCGGCGGCGGTCGTTATCGCGGCGGCTGCGGTGTTCCTGCTGGGGTATGTGATGTACGCGGAGGTGCTGCGTGAGAACGCCTATCTTTCGCGCACTATCGAGGTACAGGAGGGACAGCGCGTGGTCGATACGGGCTTGTACGGGATAGTGCGGCACCCGATGTATGCGGCGACGGTGCTGATGTTCCTGTCGGTGCCGCTGATACTGGGCTCGCTCATATCGCTGGTGATATTTATGGTGTACCCGTTCATCATCGCGGCAAGGATAAAAAACGAGGAGGAGCTGCTCGGGCGCGAGCTCGCGGGCTACTCTGAATATAAAAACAAGGTAAGATACCGGCTGATACCGTTCATCTGGTAGGATCGGAGGATAATATGAAAGAGATAGTACTCGTAAAATACGGCGAAATGGCGCTCAAAGGTCTGAACAAGAAGACCTTCGAGGATATGCTCACCAAGAACATCAAGCGCAGGCTCAAGAGCCTCGGCAGCTTCGTCTGCACGAGCGCGCAGTCCACGCTCTACATCGACCCGCAGAGCGATGACATCGACCTCGCGGACGTTGTTGACAGAGTGGGGAAGATATTCGGTATCGCGGCGCTCTGCCGGGCGTGCGTCTGCGAGAAGGACTTCGCGGACATCGCCGAGAAGGCGGCGGAGTACTGCGGGGATATTCTCAGTACTTCCAAGACGTTCAAGGTCACGGCGAAGCGCTCGGACAAGGCTTTCCCGATGAAGTCGCCCCAGATATGCGCGGAGCTCGGCGGGATACTGCTCGAGAAGTTCCCGAACCTCAGCGTTGACGTAAATCAGCCTGAGGTTACGGTGACTGTCGAGATACGCGACACGAATGCATACGTCCATGCGGAGAACATCAAGGGCGCGGGCGGTCTGCCTGTGGGGAGCAGCGGAAAGGCTATGCTGCTGCTGTCCGGCGGTATCGACAGCCCCGTCGCGGGCTATATGATGGCGAAGCGCGGTGTTCACATCGCGGCGATACACTACGTCAGCCCGCCTTATACCTCCGACCGCGCTCAGCTCAAGGTCGAGCAGCTCTGCCAGAAGCTCACCGATTACTGCGGCGGGATAGCGTTCTACTGCGTGCCATTCACGGAGCTCCAGGAGGCTATCAAGGACCACTGCCCGGAGGAGTTCTTTACCATTATAATGAGAAGGCTCATGATGGAGATCGCTCAGCGCATTGCCGCGAAGGACAACTGCCTTGCCCTTATCACCGGCGAGAGCGTTGGACAGGTCGCGAGCCAGACCATGAGCGCTATCGCCTGCACCGACGCTGTGTGCAGGATACCTGTTTTCCGCCCGTGCGTCGGCATGGACAAGACCGAGATCATCGAGATAGCGCGTAAGATCGACACATTCGAGACCTCGACCCTGCCCTACGAGGACTGCTGCACGGTATTCACGCCCCGTCACCCGAAGGTGCGTCCTGTGCTCAGCGACGTCGAGAAGGCACAGAACAGCTTCGACTTCGAGCCGCTGATACAGCGTGCTGTCGAGGGTACTACGATGAAAACGTTCAATTATGAAGCTTAATTCACAAATTTCTGGGGATATTTTTGTGAACTATGTGCAAAAAGGAGCGTGCGGGCTGTATGTCTGGCGGTTATAATACTGAATACGATACCCGAAATCTTGACAAAACGGTTACAAATGTGGTAAAATTATTGGAAAAGGATAGACTGACTATCGCTGCGGCTGAGAGCTGTACGGGAGGTTTGCTCTCGGAGCTCATCACTTCTGTGCCGGGCGCGTCTGCGGTGTTCGAGCTGGGGATATGCACATACTCGGAACGCATGAAGACTCAGTTCCTCGGCGTGAGCCCGGAACTCATCGGGAGGTGCGGGGTCGTCAGTGCGGAGGTCGCCGAGAGCATGGTGAGAGGACTGAAGGAGCGGTCGGGCGCGGATATATGCGTGTCCGTGACGGGCGTTGCGGGTCCCGGGGGAGGTACTCCCGATAAGCCGGTCGGCACGGTATTTATAGGCTTCTGTATCAAGGACAGATTTTTCGTCAGACTGCCGGAGCTCTGGAAGCTCCCTGATCTGAGCAGAGAGAATATACGGCGCAGCGCTGCGGCGTTCGCGTTCGGGGTAATAGAGGAAGCGCTTACGGAGGCGAACTACTTATAATGAATGAAGAGATAAACAACGGCGCTGTCGGCTCTGCCGAGGAAGAGGCTGCGAGACGGCGCGCCGAAAGAATAAAGGCGATCCGCCAGTCGCTGCGCGCTGACACTGCCGCTCCGGCGGAGACAGCTCAGGCGGTTGAGCCTGCGGAGACCGTAAGGACAGCTGAGCCTGCGGTGACAGCTCCGGCAGAGGCTCCCGCTGAGAATGCGTGGGACGACGATATCGCCGCAAGGATAGCTCAGCGCGTGCAGAAGGTCAAGCAGAACAAGACCTCCGGCGCGGACGACGTTCTGGCGGCGCTCGAGGCGGCTGACCGCACTAAGAACGCTCAGGCTGCGGCGGAAAAGCCGGCGGCTGTCAAGTCCGACCCGGCGAGCGAGCTGCTCGCTCAGCTCGATGCGGCGATGAATGCTCCCTCAAAGAAGCTGAAGCCGGTCGCACCGAGGGAGGTAATCTCTCACGCGGCAGAGGCTCCCGTACAGAGGGAGGTCATCTCGCACGCGGCGGAGGCTCCTGTACAGAGGGAAGTTATCTCCCACGCGGCGGAGGCTCCCATGCAGAGGGAGGTTATCTCCCATGCGGCGGAGGCTCCCGCTGAGTATATCCAGCCAGTCGATGAGATTCCGGCTGCTGAGGCTGCTCAGAGCTTCGAGGACACTGCTGTGACTGAGGTGGCTCCTGCACCGGCTGAGATGCCTGTGGATGCCGCTCCCAGAAAGAAGAAGAAAAAAAAGAAGAAAAAGTCCTTCAAGGAGCGCTTTTTGTCGCTGTTCCCGCAGAAAAAGGACAGCGTCGGCGAGCGCATCCGCAAGCTCGTGTTCATCGGCGCGCTCCTTCTCATACTCGTGTGCGGCTATCAGGTCGGGGATTACTACATCGACCTGTGGACCAACAAGCAGCGCAACGCTGAGGTCATGAATATGTACTGGACGTACCTGCCCAAGTCAAACAACAATGTTGTTGAATATGACCCGGACAACCGTCCGGTATACACCATGCTCGACGGCGCCAAGAAGCTGCTCGACAAGAACAGCGACGTCGTGGGCGTTATCCGTATCGAGGGTACGCCCGTCAACAACCCTGTTATGCAGTCTTCGGACAACACAAAGTACCTCAACCAGAACATAGACCTCGATGAATCGCGCTCCGGCGAGCTCTTCCTCGATTTCAGGAACAGCTTCGACAAGTGCGACGCGGAGGGGCACCTCCTCGAGGAAAATTCGGATAACCTCGTGATCTACGGTCACAATATGGGCAACGATACGATGTTCGGCGCGCTCAAGTACTATCAGCGCAATGACAATTACTACTCCGAGCACCCCGTCATCGAGCTCAATTCCAATTACAACTGCTATACCTATAAGATATTCGCGTTCTTTATCCTCGACGCTGAGGACGATACCGATACGAGGTTCGACTGCTGGAATATGCTCAACTTCGGCAGCGAGGACGACTTCTACAACTTCGTCAACGAGGCGAAGCGCAGGACGATAAGGCTCAACGACGTCGATGTGAAGTGGGGAGACAAGCTGCTCACGCTCTCGACCTGCAACACTATCCTCGGAGACAGGGGAAGGCTCATCGTGCTCGCAAGGCTCGTCCGCGACGGCGAGGACCCCTACGAGGGAACGCAGAACAGCGTCTACAACAGCAATATCAAGTGGCCGACGCTCTATTATTCGTACAGCAAGAACAGCAAGCGGTACGATCCCGATGCGGAGTTCGTCCCGTACAATAACTAAGATATCTCTCAGGAGAATAAAATGAAGAAAAAGGCAAAGATCATTTCATCGGCGGTCGCCTGTGCGGCTGCCATAGGTCTGGGAGCTTATGTTTTCGCGCTCAACAGCAAGGACGGAGAGGTCCCCACGTTCAGCGAGATAACTCCCGTACAGACAAAGCAGGCCGAGACTGAGGCTCCGCTCGAATTCCCGGTCTATGATGACTATGTGGATTCAAATGCGGGTCTCACAGAGAGGGCGAAGATGCTCCTGCGCATGAACAAGGACATCATCGGCTGGATAACCATACCCGAGACTGAGGTGGACTACCCTGTGGTCCTCGACCCCGGCGAGATATGGGAGGACACTCCCGGCTACGACGGCGAGCACCACTGGGCGAACTGGTACTACCTCGACCACGACCTCGACGGCAGCTACAAGCGCGAGGGTACGCTCTTCATGGACTGGAGAGACGTCTTCGGCAGCTCCGAGGACGAGCAGTCCGAGAACCTCGTTATCTACGGTCACAACATGGCGAACAACACGATGTTCGGCTCGCTCAGAAGATACCGTCAGGACTACGGCTACTATGAGGGCAATGAGTTCATCACCCTCAGCTCCAATTACCGCGATTACGACTACGTTATCTTCGGATACCGCATTGCGAGCGGAAACTGGTACACAGACTTCGTGTACTGGGATATGGAGGAGCTCGATTCCGAGGACGACTTCAATTACTACTACTCGAACATCATGAACTATTCCATGATAAACCCCGGCATTGACGTGAAGTACGGCGATAAGCTGCTCACGCTCTCTACCTGCTATTCGGACGAGGACAACTCGCGCTTCATCATCGTTGCGAGAAGACTGCGTCCCGGCGAGGTGGCAGGGGATATGTCCACTATCGAAAGAACAGAGGAATACAAGCAGGCACACGCGGAGGAGCCCACAGATACAGAGGCGGCTCCGGCAGAGTAATCGCCGGTCGGACCGGCAGACGGAGTGTGATCTATGAGAAAACTTAAAGCTGTCAAGCGGGCGGCTGCGGCTGTCTCGGGAATGCTGGTGTTCGCAGGGACACTGAGTATGTCCGGCTTGCAGATCGCGGTCGGCGAGACCGACGAGAGCATCGCTGAGACAACTGCGGCGGTCGGGACTGCTGAGGAGGAGACCTCCGGGACAGTTCAGGAGACCACCGGTGCTGAGGAAGCGGCTGAGCCGGCTCCTGAGTGGTGGAAGGCTGAGATCAGTGAGTATGATTCGAGCCTGTCGCTCATAAGCTATGAGCTGAACGACCCCGCTGCGGATTCTGCGGCCGGCGGTGAGGATATTGCTCTCGATGACCTCTCGGACGAGGAGAAGATCATGGCGGCTACAGCTGTTATGAAGACTATCCGCAAGTCCCTCCCGGATATGATAAAGGACGATATCTTCCAGAACGTCGAGCCTACGCCCGTTGAGCTCTATATCACAGGCGGCTGGGTGGGAGATGTTCCCCCGACGAGGGAGCTCCCTGAGACGAATGCGGAGTCGGGCGACTTCACCTTCGTTACCTACGGCTGGGGCCACGGCGTCGGAATGAGCCAGAACGGGGCTAATCTCTACGCTACCTACAGCGGCTGGACCTATCAGGATATCCTGTTCCACTACTACCCCGGCACCTACCTCATGAATACTGAGATCGCCGAGGACGAGGAGCTCACCATTGCAGGGGTGCCCGGCGATGTGCTGACTGTGGTATCGGAGATCGTTTACCGCGAGGTCGGCGACGGAATGGCTTATGAGGCTATCAAGGCTCAGGCGGTCGCTGTCTATACTTATATAAAGTACCACGGAGGAGATTCGCATGACCTGCGCGGAAAGGCCGACCCGCCGCAGAGAGTCATCGATGCCTGTCAGGAGGTGCTCGGTGAGGCGCTCTTCTATGAGGGCGATTACTGCCTCACGATGTTTTCCGCTTCGTGCGGAGGCTGCTCGGCGGACTGCCGCGATGTGTTCTGGACGGATATCCCGTACCTCACCAGCGTGCAGAGCGACTGGGACGGCGCTTATGACCCGCACTACGGGACTGTTACATATATCTCGGCGGACGTTGTGAAGGCGCGTATCGAGGCGGCTTACGGCATTGAGCTCTCCGAGGACCCGAACAACTGGATAAAGCCGGAGTACTCGGATTCCACGGGGTATGTCACATATGTCAATATCGACGACCAGAAGACGGTCAAGGGCTATGCTTTCTCGCTGGCGCTCGGACTGAAATCGGGCAAATTCAATCTGGAATATACTGAATAACTACCATTTTAATTATAGCTTACAACACAAAAACTACAGCAATAAGTCTTTGAGCAGTGCCTTTGGGGTGAAGTCTCGGAGACTTTTTTGCGTTTTTAGTCCATTTTGACCCAAAAAGGTGATGTGGAGGTGATGATTTACCGAATGTTTGTTCACTAATATGCGTAAAGGTGATAATGTTTTAGCGAAATACACAAAATCTGCAAGTAAATTTTGGTAAATATTGTTTTCCGTACTCTCTTGCCAAATGCCGCGAATAGAGGTATAATAGAAACAAGGTGAAAAAAGGTGACGAAGTGTGATTTTTTCCACTTCTGAGGTGATAGTAACCAAGTTTGAGGGAAAGAGAGGCGAAGTCTTATGTCAGAACCGCTGTACGGCACTTACTATCCGAGTATTGACAGCAAGGGCAGAATGGCGTTTCCGAATAAGCTCCGCGAAATACTCGGACCTGAGTTCTATCTCGTACCCGGTAAGGGTGGGAAGTATATTTCCGTTTATTCACCTGAGGAATATGCTAAGTTCGTAGAGAAGCTGTCTGCTGTTGCCAACGGAGTCGGCGAGGCCGCAAGAAGAAAGTACCTCGCTTTCACCGACAAGCAGGTCACCGACAAGCAGGGCCGTATCTTCATCAAGGAGAACCTGATGAAGTACGCCGAGATCAGCAATGAGGTGGTCGTCATCGGCGCTTCCTACAAAGCAGAGATATGGTCCAAGGCAAACTGGGACGAGTTCAATGAGACTATCTCGGATGCCGACATCAACGCCGCTCTTGCAGATCTTGTTCTGTGATATTACGCTGCTTTGCAGCAAGGAGTGATGTCTTGTGGGATTCAGCCATATCCCTGTAATGCTTGACGAGTGCTTAGAGGGGCTCGATATCAAGCCCGACGGTATCTATGTTGACGGTACTGCGGGCGGAGCCGGTCATTCGTCAGCCATAGCTGCCCGCCTGAATGAAAAGGGCAGGCTGATAGCTCTCGACCGCGACCCCGACGCCGTCGCCGCCGCTTCTGAAAGGCTGGCGGTATTCAAGAACGCGCAGGTGGTCCACAGCAATTATTCGCAGATGAGAGAGGTGCTTGATGAGCTGGGCATTGATAAGGTGGACGGTGTCCTTATGGACCTCGGCGTTTCATCGTATCAGCTCGACGAGGAGAGCAGAGGCTTCTCTTACCACGCTGACGCTCCGCTCGATATGCGTATGAGCAAGGAGGGCATGAGCGCCGCAGATGTAGTCAACACTTATTCGGAGCAGCAGCTCGCGAAGATAATATTCGAGTACGGCGAGGAGAAGTTCTCGCGCCGTATCGCAGCGAATATCGTCAGAGCGCGTGAGGTCTCCCCGATATTGACTACTCTTCAGCTCGCGGATATCATAAGGGAGAGCGTTCCTCAGAAAGCCAGACGTGAAAAAAATCCATGCAAGAAGACCTTCCAGGCGATACGCATTGCCGTAAACGGCGAGCTCGATCATCTGTCGGAGGGCCTCGATGAGGCGTTTTTCAGCCTGAAGGCTGGCGGACGGCTCGCTGTCATTACCTTCCATTCACTTGAGGACAGACTTGTGAAGCAGCGCTTCGCCGGGTGGTGCAGAGGCTGTATATGTCCTCCCGATTTTCCCCAGTGTGTGTGCGGAAGGAAACCGCAGGGGATACTGATAAACAGAAAGCCTATAGAGGCTAATGATGAGGAACTTGAAAGGAACAACAGAAGCCGCAGCGCTAAACTCAGAGTGATCGAAAGGAGTGCGGAGTGCTATGACCGGAGCAAGCTCGATCTATGATAACTATTATTACTACAGCGACAGCTATGACGGCACCGGTCCCGACGGGGAAGTCCCGGACGGCGGCACTGACAGTCAGAACTCTCCGGAGGACAAGCCGCACATCGAGGTGCGCCGCAATGAAGCGCGCAGAGGTTCGGTCATGACTATTATAATGCTTTCACTGCTGGCTTTCGCCTTGCTCGGCTCGGTCGTGTATACCTTCGATAAGAGGAACACGGTCTATAACAGGGTCGCGGCAATGAACGAACAGCTTGATCTCGCAGAGGCGGAGAACGTAAGGCTCCAGTCTGAGCTCGAGAGCAAGATGTCTGCCAAGAACGTCGAGGACTATGCCGAAAAGGTGCTCGGTATGCAGAAGATAGATTCTTCGCAGATCAAGTACATCAAGATTCGGACAGACGACGTTGTGAATATCCCCGCACAGGATGAGGGCGTTTTAGGCAAAGTGAGAGCCTTCTTTGACAGGTGCGTGGAATACTTCAGAGGGTAGTTCAGTATAATATAAAGAACGGACTTCCCGTATTATCAAGCAATACTTCCGGCAAAGATATATAAGCCGGAGCAATAAGTAGAACACGGAGATACAGCGGGTGATCGGAATACCGGGATCACCGGTTCCGGAGCTTCCTGAACAGGGAGGCTCCGGAATGGCGGTCCCACTCCTTCGCGTATCAAAAAACGGACATCATAAAAATACAGAGAT
>JAEEGL010014347.1_pt1 | contig 45296 bp, 36 predicted proteins | sample 9134231 | NCBI WGS metagenome assembly JAEEGL01 (sample SAMN16246548, study PRJNA631951) | gut metagenome | biome: gut microbiome; feature: rumen; material: fiber-attached | host: Bos | place: Iran: Karaj | collected 2018-10 | reverse complement strand
TCCGGAACGGAGTCCTGCCCTAGTCCCTAGCCCCTAGCCCCACATTGGCAATTGGCAACATTGGGATTGGCAACACTTTCACATTTTCACATTCCCAACGATGGCTCGCATGGCGAAGCGGCGCAACAGCTTTCCTGCTTCAGCGCAGTAGCGCCAAACCTCACCTCTAAACATCTAAACTTCCCAGGCGCTTGCGCCAAACATCGCCCGAAGGGCTCAAACTTCCAAGGCGCTTGCGCCAAACTTCCAAGGCGCCTCGCGCCCCTGTCGCATTTTTCCCGATATCCTTGTCGTAATTTTCCCGATAGTGGTGTTGGGATTTGCTAGAATAGATGGCATCGCGGTGAGCCGTGCCATTGGGGAACCATGGTCTCGCCACCATCATTCCGGTAATGCAAAACACAACAAGGAGACAAGCAATGAACACACGCACATTACTCGCGGCGGCCCTGGCAGCGGCCACGACGGCAACGGCATTTGGCCTTGCCAATGATTCAATCATGCGAATCGCGCCGGATGGCGGCATCGCCAACAAATTCTGGCGCTTCCGCATCAAGCAGACACGCAACTGGTGGTATGATGAATCCAAGGCAAATCCTGGTCACGACGAAGTGCCTATCGGTGTAGCCCTGCGCGGACTGGCGTTTTATGATCGCGATGGAAATCGTATTTGTTCAGGCGGAACTTCGGGAAATGAAGTCCTGGGGTGGGGGCGAACGACCACAAACGCGAATTCGTCGGTGTTCAACATCCTGTATTTCGATGAAACGAGTGCGCACAACTTCTCACAAAGTCTGGGGTCTGGCTCAGGGCAGGTCGCGCATCCAGATCCGGCGGACGAATCGACCTGGATTGGGATGGTGTTCGAGATTGCCGAAACGAACAAATCCGTGGGTGCATACCGGTTGCTGACTTCAGGAGACCACTCCGACCGCGATCCCTACGCATGGGAGTTTTCCGTTGCCGATTCGCAGAATGGCCCGTGGCAAGTCGTGGAAGACCATGCGGAAAGTGCGGCCGACGAGTTCTACACGCGGCTTGGGACGGCGGCGCGTGTCTCATGGGAAGCCTTCAATGGCGGATACGAGATGGTTTTCTCGGCCGGTCTTTCCATCCATGGCGCATCCAGCGGAAGCTCCAACCTCGTCGGGCGGGCGAGCCTCTTCAACGGTCTGGATTCGGATGCGCGCGTCTTCGGCGATGTCGCGTCAACGGAATCCATTGTCAAGGACGGCGCATCATCGGTTGAACTGCTGGGCAATGGCGCGGCGGCGAATGTGACCGTCTCTGGCGGAAAGCTTACGCTTGGCGGCTACCAGCAGGGATTCGCCAACAAGTACTGGCGCTGGCGAATAAAAAAACTCAGGGGCTGGCTCTATGGCTGGCAGAACAGTCAATGGCACGATGAGTCTTATGCTCCTAATGGGGCGGTATTGCGGCGTTTCGCCCTGTATGGGCAGGATGGAACAACGCGGTTGAATGCGGCCGCCGACGGGACAACCGTCAAGACCGCCATCAATTCCGGCAACGGCCAAATCGGCAATTTGCTTCTCGCAGCTGGTTCAGGAACTGAAAACTTCAATCAGGCGCTGGGTTCAGGTTCGGGGCAGGTGGCAACCCCTGACCCGTCTGACGAAAGCACTTGGATAGGGTTTGTCTTCAAGATTCCCGATTCGATGGGAAGCGTCCATTCATACAACCTGAAAACATCTGGCGACCACTCGGACCGCGATCCCATCGAATGGCGGCTGGAGGCCGGCGATTCAGTTGATGGCCCGTGGACCATTGTCGATGACCACCGGGAAGCCCCGAAGGAGTTCATTGCCCGGGCGCAGGCTGGGGCGATAACGGACAGTTACATCAATCCCAGCGACCCGAGACCGTATGGCCGTGTGAGCTGGCAGGTGTTCAACGGTGGCATCGTTCCCTTGCCGCTTCCCTACGGCGGCGCCATCCTGGACAAGGTCTGCTACGGTGCTGGTGGCGTTGTCTCGCTCGCCAACGGTGGCGAACTCGTCCTTCCTGGCTTCTCAACCGTTACGGGCGAACTGAAGATTGACTGTGCTTCAGGAGGCGGCAGCATTTCGCACCTCAATCCGGCCGCGATTGGTCGCATTGACCTTGTGAACCTACCGGCAAACATTGAATTCCCCTACGAGATTCCGCTACGCTTCGCCAATGGCGTCAATTTGGCGAATCTGAAGAACTGGGCCGTGGCGGCCGATGGCGTTACTCAGGCGGGATGGCATCTGCTTGCCGAGGATTCGTCCGTCAGCGTCGTGAAGGGCGGCACGGTCATTGTCATGCGGTAACCCATGACGGCAGGATTGTTTCTCGCCGCCTTGCCGTTGTTCTTCCCAGGCGACAAGGTTGACCTTCCCGAAGGGCAGAAGCGGATTTTCGATGACTGCGGCGCACTCGTCCTTGAAACGGGCAAGACCGCTCTGGAGCATTCCGAAATCCAAGGCCGCCTGGGCGCATTCCAGTGCGTTGCCGGAGACGCCACAAACTGGTTTGCCTATCTGCCGTCGCGGACCGTCGCGCCGTGTGCGTGGGTGGGGACAGGCACCCACGCCTCGCACGGCTGGCGTCAGGGCGACGCCCGCCTCGTCGAGGCGATGGCCACGGCGGGCATCGGCACCGTCCGCGTTGAAACCAACTGGGAAAACTCGGAGAAGGAGAAAGGGGTGTTTCGTCCGTTGCAGGGCCTGGACCAATTCATAAACGACCTAACTGGACGCGGCATTTCCGTCAATCTCCTTCTCACATACGGCAACCGCATTTACGAAAACCCACTCGACCCGGAGGCCTTTTCCGCCTTCTGCGCATGGACTGCCGGCAGATACAAGGGGATTGTAGAAAGGTATGAGGTCTGGAACGAACCCCAGAACTTCTGGTTCCCCAAGGCATACGGCAACGAGCAATGGCTCGACAAGTTCATCGAATTGACTTCTACCGCCAAATCTGCGATTCGCAAGGCCAACCCCTCGGCCAGTGTTGGCGTCGCCGCCGAGGATGTCGAATCTTTGCTTGACGCAATGATCGTGAAAGGCATCGCCGGCGAGGAGGACGTGATCGCCTTCCATCCCTATTGCCATCGCCAGCACAGGCCGGAGCGCGAATATTTCCTGAAGGACTTCGGGGCAAAGCACCGCGCCCTCGCCAAGCAGCATGGCGGTGCGACGAGGTTCGCAATCACCGAGGCGGGATGGAGTACCTTCCAGGGAACGGGCGTCTTCTGGCAGGTCGCAGGGAGCTATCCGAGGGCGTCGTACGCCGGACAGGCCAATTGCATTGTCCGCTTTTTCCTCGCCGCCCGCGCGGCGGGCGTGGAGTTCGCCTGCCAGTATGATTTCAGGGACGACGGCACCAGACGAGACCACGCCGAACATAACTTCGGATTGATGTTCAAAGACTTTTCCCCCAAGCCCGCATACGCGGCAGTCGCGACTTTGACGCGCATGGTTGGGGCTGCGGACTATGAGGGAGAATTTGCTGCCGCCCCATCGCGCTACCGTGTGATGCGGTTTAGCCAAGAAAGCAAGACCACTCTCGCCTGTTGGTCAATTGAAGGGGAATGCGAGTGGCTCGTCCCTGAACAATTCCACGGCGCGGAGATGTTTGATCTCTACGGCAATTCGCTTGGCCGTCTTGAATCCGACGCCATCACCCTTGCCGAGCGTCCGTTCTACATCGTCCGCGAAACCGCAGGGCAGTAGGGCGCTGAAAAAGGCCATGAATGCGTTTTTGTGATCAATGCGATACGATGGCATCTGTCAACGACAAGGGGAATTTTGCATGGGAAACAAAGCGATGGGCATTTGCGCGCTTGCGCATTTGATGACTGTGGGTTCGGTGGCCCTGACTACGATTGCGGGCGATTCCACCGCGCCTATCCGCATCCGGCTGACGGCGTCCGGCGGCGACGAAGTCCGCTGGTTCGAGGAGATGGTGCCGATGCGGGACGGGACGCGGCTCTACACCTACGGGGCCTTGCCGCCTGATGGCGTGAAGTGCGGCATCGTCTTCACGCGAACACCATACGCCGGGGAGCAGCCCGTGGACGTGTCGTCATGGGCCGCAGGCCAGCGCTCCGCGCTCGCCCGCGGATACGCATACGTCATGCAACACGTGCGCGGCACCGGCATGAGCGAAGGGGCGTGGCTGCCATACGAGGACGAGCGCGACGACGGTCTCTTCATGCTAGACTGGCTGCGCCGCCTCCCCCACTATAATGGCGAGATATTCCTCGAAGGCAACAGCTACCTCTCCAGCGTTCATTTCAGCTACCTCGACACGAACCCGCACGACGTGCAGGGCGCGGCGCTCTCCGTCCAGGACGTGAACCGCTACAACATCGTATATCGTAACGGCTTTTTCAAGATTGGACTCCACGGCGGCTGGTTCGCGCGCGGCTACCACAAGAAGGACAAGGCGCTCCGGCGCGACGACTCCGTCTCCTTCCGCGACTTTCCGCTCGTGGATTACTCGATACGCCACTGGGGCAAGTCCGTTCCGGCTCTAGACAATACAATCATCCACCCGCGCCCTGACGACCCCTATTGGTCTTCAGATGCGCCGGGAAGCGGCGCGACCTACCGCTGGGCGTTGGTGAAGTCCACGATGCCGATTCTCCTGAGAACAGGCTTCTACGACATCTACACGGAAGGCCTGTGTGACATGTGGCGCGAAATGTCGCCGGAGCGCCGCGCGTGCTGTGTCCTTCTCGTCAACGCCTACAACCACGGAGGCGGCATGGACAAATGGGCGAAGGGCACTCGCGGCGAGTTCCCCGGCGGCGCCCGACCTGACGAGGGCGTGAGTTCCCTTGACTGGTTCGACTACTGCCGCACTGGCGTCCCCTGCGCCGGTGCGAAGCCAGGCCAGGTGCGCTACTACGCCCTTTGGGAAAACCGCTGGGAGGAGGCGCCGGAACTTGTTGACGGCCCGCGCCGTGTCCGCTTCGCCCTCGGCGAGGGGGCGCGGTCGTGGAACTACGATCCGATGCGCCCCGCGCCGGACTTCCCGGGGTCAGGCGGAATCTGCTTCGGCGGAATGCAGCTCCAACCGCCTCCTGACTTCCGCGACGACGTCGTTTCATTCGTTCTGCCGCCGCTGGAGGAGACAACCGATGTCCGCGGGCGCATGACGGCGGAACTGGCCGTCGCGAGCGACTGCGAGGACACCTGCTTCTACATTCGCGTCAGCGTTCGCAAGGATGATGGCAAATGGTATCTTCTCCGCGACGACATCACTTCGCTCAGCTTCAACGGCGGCTCCTACGTCCCAGGCGAGGAGCGTAGGGTGTCGTTCCGCTTTGCCGACCACGCCTTTAGGCTGGAGAAGGGCGACGCGCTGCGCGTGGACGTCGCCAGTGCCAACCCCTCGTTCGCGCCGCACCCAAACGTCGCGGGGGACGCCTTCGCATGCGCGAATCCAAAGGTCGCCCGCAACACCGTCTTCCCGGAGCGGTCGTTCATTGAGCTTCCCTGCCGCTGACGCGGCTGCACAATAGTCTCCGCGATCTGTAGCCGCGCCCAAGTCAAGCCCCGAAAAATTATTTTTATTGGATTTCGGGGCTTTGGAAAGTCGCATTTCGCAAGCCCCGAAAAACGCTTTTCCTGAATTTCGGGGCTTGACTTCTCATCTGTTTTATGCGAGAATGGAGGCGTTTCTTTCACTTTGTGGGCACGAAATTCATGGGAAGCAAGACTGACTTTTTCCTTGGCAGGGAAGCCGAACTGGCCGAATTGGACGAACTCTGGGCCAAGCCCGGGGCCTCGCTGGTCGTTTGCAGAGGGCGCCGCCGCATTGGCAAGAGCACGCTGGTGGAGCATTTCGCACGGCAAGGCAAGTGCCGTTTCATAAAAATCGAGGGGAAGGCGCCGGAGCCGGGGCAGACCAACCAGGATCAGCTTGACGAGTTCTGTCGTTCGCTCTCCGCCCAAACCGGGACGATGCGGAAGCAGGCCGCCGATTGGGGGACGGCGTTCTCCCTCCTCGACCAGGCGCTCTCCGGGAACCGGAAAACAGTCGTCCTCCTTGATGAAATATCGTGGATGGGCCGACATGACGGCGGCTTTCCCGGAGACCTGAAAATCGCATGGGACAACCTTTTCAGGAAGCACCCGCGCCTCATCCTTGTCCTGTGCGGGAGCGTTTCAGCGTGGATTTCGGAAAACATACTGAACAACACCGGCTTCGTGGGAAGGATTTCGCGGGATGTCGTCCTGCGCGAACTCCCGCTGCGGGACTGTGTCCGGTTCTGGGGGAAAAAGGCGAAGCGAATGTCAACGCGAGACATTGTGGACATCCTGTCAGTGACAGGGGGCGTTCCAAAATACCTTGAGGAAATCGACCCCTCCGTGTCTGCGGATGAAAATATCAGGCGGCTCTGCTTCCGGCCTTCCGGGCCGCTTGTCCACGACTTCACCCAGATTTTCAACGATGTCTTTGGCGCGAGCGCGACTGGCAAGAGGGAAATCTTGCGCATCCTCGGCGATGGTGCGAAAACGGGCAGTGAAATCGCCGAATTCATGGGAACGGAACGCGGCGGGCACATTGCAAGGAACCTCGAGGAACTGGCTCTCGCCGGCTTCGTCGCGCAGGATTCGGGGCTCAACCCCGAAACCGGAAGCCGCGCGCGGCAGGGTCGCTACCGCCTTGCGGACAACTACACGCGGTTTTTCCTGCGCTTCATCGAGCCACATCTGCCCGAAATTGAGGCTGGCCGCTTTGCCTTCGCCTCGCTAGACTCCCTGCCGGGGTGGGAGACGACACTGGGGCTGCAGTTCGAGAACCTTGTCGTCAACCATGCGATGGAACTGATGCCGTTTCTGCATCTTGACGGGATTCCGGTCCTCTCCGCCGCGCCATACTTGAAAAGACGTTCTGAATCCGGGGCGGGTGTCCAGATCGACCTTTTGATACAGACGCGGAAGAGCCTCTATGCGGTGGAGATAAAGCGGCGAAGGGAAATCGGCGAGGAAATCGAGAAGGAAGTGGCCGACAAGCTGGCGCGAATACACGCGAACCGGGGAATGTCTCTGCGAGCCGCGCTGGTTTATGAAGGGCGGCTGGCGCCAGTCGTCCGGGGAAATGCCTGGTTCGATGCGATTGTCCCCATCGACCTTCTTCTTGGAATATGAACAACGAGGGAATGCGAGCGACTGACGCGGCGGCGCTGAGAATCTGCTATAATCATTTCACCATGAAAAAATCAATTCTATTCTTCGCGTCCGCGATAACCGTAACCGCCGCATTCGCCGGAGTCCTCGACAAGGCCTGGCTCAAAGGCACCACCGACAAGAACCCGCTCTCTTACGCCCCGGATGAGCCGATGGTCTTCACCATCACGCCGATGGAACTCGTCGGCGCGGTTCCGGAGGGCAAATACAACCTCTGGTGGAAAATCTCCGACGACTTCGGCCGTGCAGAGGAAGGTACCAAGCCTTTCACCGGCGAGCCGATGGTGTTCACCGCAAGCCTCGGCCAGCCCGGCTTCGTCCGCCTCGAAGCCTACGTCTGCACCCCCGACGGCAAGCGCTACTCGAAGAAGTTCATGGGCGACACCTCCACGCCCGAAGGCCAGAAGGCCATGAACGAATTCGAGAAGAAGCCGCACCACGTCTTCTTCGACGGCGGCGCAGCAGTCAATCCCGACGCCCTTGAGCCGCCGGAGGAGCCTGCCGACTTCGACGAGTTCTGGGCAAGGCAGTTCGAACGCCTCGACAAGGTGCCGATCAAGTGCGACCGCGTCGAGACGGATTGCCCCAACCCCCAAGTGCGCCGCTGGGCCGTGAGCATCACCTGCGCCGGCCTCCGCCCCGTCACCGGCTACCTCTCCATCCCCAAGGCAGTTGAAGAAGGCAAGACCTTCCCCGTCCGCCTCGAGACGCATGGCTACAACGGCGACAGCTTCCTGCCCAACAAGCCGGGCTGGGCCAACGCCGGCGAAATCGTCCTCAACATCAACGCCCATGGCCTGAAACTCCCCGAGTTCGGTGCCACTGAGGCTGACCGCAAGGCCCTGCGCTGGGAGGCCCGTTCCAACGGCAAATCCTACGCCTTCGATCCCGAGCAGAACAAGGATCCCGAAGTCGCCTACTTCAACGGCATGGTCCTCCGCGTCAAGCGCGCCCTCCAGTTCCTCAAGACCCTGAAGGGTTGGAATGGCGTTGACATCTACGCCTCAGGCGGAAGCCAGGGCGGGCTCCAGACCATCTGGGCGGCCGGCTGCGGCGAGGGCGTGACCAAGGCCTACTCCGGCATCACCTGGTGCTGCGACCTCCCAATGAACAACAACCGCAAGGGCTGGTATATCCCATACGTTGACGGTCTGGCCTACTATGACGCCGTCACCTGGGGCAAGCGCATCCCCGAGACCTGCCGCACTGAAATCACCCGCGCGGGCATTGGTGACTACACCTGCCCGCCCATGGGTCTCGCGAAGCTCTGGAACGCCATCCCCGGCTCCAACAAGATCATCAAGTGGGTGCAGGGCTCCCAGCACGGCTACGTCCCGCCCGCATACGAAGGCCGCGACTTCGAAATCAGGAAGATCGCAGAGTAATCCGCACCCTAGCAGATGCGTCTTTCGCCTTCAAGATTGCTGCCGCCAGCCGCCGCGTTGGCGGCAGCGCTTCTTCTCCGGCTGGCCTATCCGCCATTCACCGGGGCCGATGTCGCCTTCTTCGCCCTCGCCCCGCTGCTCCTCGCGCTGCGCTTCGCCACGCCGCGCCAGGGCTTCCGCCTGGGTTTTCTTTTCGGCCTCGCCTTCCGCCTGACTTCACTTTCATGGCTTGTCGCCTTGAAGGATAACGGCGGGCCTTTTGTCCTGGTCGTATTCGGTCTCCTCGGCCTCTCAGCCGTCACGGCGCTCTTCCACGCCCTCTTCGGCTGGCTTGTCGCCTCCGTCTGGACATTCACCCGGCGCCCCTTGCTGCCGCTACCATGGCTCTTCCGTTCGGTCGCCTGGCTTTCCCAGGCGCTGATATGGGCCGGATGCGAACACCTTGTCGGCAACGTGCTTTCAGGTTTTCCCTGGAACCCCCTTGCCGCGACCCAGGTCCGCAACCTTCCCATCCTCGCCACAGTGGCCCTTGGTGGCGCGCCACTGCTTTCGGCGGTCATAGTGGTCTTCAACGCCGGCGTCGCCTCTCTAGTCGCGCATTTCATTCGCAACTTTGTCGGGCGGGACGAAGCCAGCAGCCCAGATGCGGGGCAGGGGGTGCGTTTCCGGTGGTGTCCCCGCTCACTCCCTCTCGGCATTGCCGTAATCCTCCTTCTTGCCGTCTGGTGGCGCGGCCTTGACCGCGTCCGCGCCCTTGACCGCGCTTCGGCGGCCGCGCCAAAGTTCCGCATCGCCCTAGTCCATCCCGACGCCGCCTGCATCTTCGAGCGCAACGACGAGGCCGTCGCCGCGGCAAACGAGGCCCTCTTGTCTTTCACGGAACTGGCCTCGGCCACAGGGCCCGACCTCGTCGTCTGGCCCGAAACCTCGCTCCCCGGCTACATCCCATACGACCGCGATGCCGCCGCGCTCGTCCGCGAGGCCTGCGCCGCATCCGGCGCGCCGCTTGTCGCCGGCGCCGTGGAATATGTTCCGCGCTTTCCCGGCGACGACGACGGCTTGATCTTCAATTCGGCGCTCCTCTTTCGCGATGCGCCAATCATCGCCGGAACTTACCGCAAGCGCCACCTTGTTCCTTTTGGCGAATTCATCCCCCTTGAGTCAAAGATTCCGGTTCTCAAGCGCCTCGCCCCGACAGGCTTTTCATGCGAGCCAGGGCTGGAGCCGAAGCTCTTTGAAATTGAGAACCGCTCCGCTTCCACCAACCGCGCCACCGTAGCCTTTGCGCCGCTGATTTGCTTCGAGGACGTCTTCCCTTACTTAGCTCGCGATTGTGCCGCCGCCGGGGCAGGGGCCTTGCTCTCAATCGCCAATGACGCCTGGTTCGACGGCACCAGCGAGCCTGAGCAGCACCTTTCCCAGGCGATTCTGCGTGCCGTTGAGACTGGCCTTCCAATGATTCGTGCCACCAACTGCGGCGTGACGGCCTTCATCTTGCCGAGTGGCCGCATCCTGCGCCGCCTCGGCGATGGCAGGGGTGGCGGAACGCCCGGCTTCATCACGGCCGAGATCGGCGTTCCCACCGAGCCGCGACTCACCCTCTACGCACGCCATGGCGACGCCTTCTTCGCGCAACCCTGCGCCGGATACGTCCTAGCCCTGGCCATAGTCATTGCCCTGCGCCGCCGCTCAAGGGGCGCGTTAGTAAGAAAATGAACCAAATATCGAACAATTCACCTACCTTGTTGGCCATCTCCGCCGAGGTGCCAGCCGAACTCGTTCCGCAGATCGCCGACTGGCTAACCGAGCGCGGCGCCTTCTTCAGCACATGGGAGGACCGCGAGGGTGGCCCCAGCCGCATCGAGACATTCATCCCCGACGACCCCGCATCGCCGGACTGGGCACCATACGCCTCAATGCTCTGCGCCACCGCCGACGAGGCCATCGCCCTGCTTCAGGAGGCTTGCGCCGCCTTTGGCGTCGAGGCCACCCCTGTCGTATCCACCGTCAAGACCGAGGACTGGGCTGAGAGCTGGAAGCGCTTCTTCAAGACAATCCGCGTATCCTCACGACTGGTGATACGTCCGCCGTGGGAGGACTACGCCGCCGCCGAAGGTGAGCGGGTGATTGTCCTCGACCCCGGCATGAGTTTCGGAACAGGCAAGCATGCCACCACCCAGGCCTGCCTGCAGTTCCTCGACGCCCTTGCCTCCGAGGACGCCTCCCGCGCCGTCCTTGACATCGGCTGCGGTTCCGGCATCCTCTCCATCGCCGCCTCGCTCCTGGGCTTCGCCAACGTCCGGGGCATCGACAACGATCCCGACGCCGTGCGCATCGCAGCCGAAAACGCCGCCGAAAATGGCGCGGCCGCCTCGTTCGAAGTCTGCGACCTTGCGCTCTGCCAGCTGAAGGCGCCTGTCGTGGTGGCGAATGTCCTGGCTGTGGTCCTGGAGAAGTTCGCACGCGAAGTCTCGGGATGCGTCGAGCGCGTAAAGGGCAACGCCCTCATCCTTTCAGGCATTCTCGACACCCAATACGACAGTGTCCGCCGCGCATACGAGGCAAACGGCGCGACAGAGCTGCGCAGCGTCCTCGTGGGCGAATGGCGCACCGGCCTGTTCACTTTTGCCTGAACGGTTTTATTGACTATCCCGCTAAAATTTGCGATTCTGGTTATCTTGGTTTTACAAGCATAAAGTTTAGGAGAACACGATGAACGACAAGGAACGCGCTGACTTCACCCTGGCCGCAAACACCATCCGCTGCCTTTCGGCGGACGCCATCCAAAAGGCCAAGTCCGGACACCCAGGCCTCCCGATGGGAATGGCCGACGTGGCATCAGTCCTCTGGCTGAAATACCTCAAGCACGACCCGCTGAACCCGCAGTGGCCCGACCGCGACCGTTTCGTCCTCTCCGGCGGCCACGGCAGCATGCTTCTCTACTCCCTCCTCCACCTCTCCGGCTACGGCCTGACCATCGACGACCTCAAGCAGTTCCGCCAGTTCGGCAGCCTCACCCCCGGCCACCCCGAATACGGCCACACCGCCGGCGTCGAGACCTCGACCGGCCCGCTGGGGCAGGGGATCGCAAACGGCGTCGGCATGGCCCTCGCCGAGAAGATGCTAGCGGAGCGCCTCAATGGCGGCCTCGGCGACTTCAAGCCCGTTTCACACAAGACCATCGTGATGTGCGGCGACGGCGACCTCCAGGAGGGCATCAGCCACGAGGCTTGCGCCCTTGCCGGACGCCTCGCCCTGGACAACATGATCCTCATCTACGACTCCAACAAAATCACCATCGAGGGTTCGACCGACCTGGCCGACGCCACCGACGCCGCGATGCGCTTCAAGGCATACGGCTGGCGAGTCCTTGAAATGGATGGCCATGACTACGCGGACATCGACAGGACTCTCCGCAAGGCATTCGCGAACAAGTCCGGCAAGCCGACGATCATCATCACCCGCACCACCATTGGCAAGGGCAGCCCCAACAAGCAGGGAACGGCCGGATGCCACGGCGCGCCTCTCGGCGACGACGAAATCCGCCTGGTGAAGCAGGGGCTTGGCTTCGACCCCGACAAGTCCTTCTTCGTCCCCGCCGAGGTCTATGCGGCATTTGAGAAGCGGACGCGCTCCATGCACCGCCTCTCCCTCAAGTGGAAGCGCCAGTTCAAGGTCTGGAACGCCATGAACCCCGAACTTTCGGCCGCGTGGCGCCGCCACTTCTCCGGCGAACTCCCCGACAACCTTGAGTCGCTCCTGCCAGCCTTCGACCTGGCCAAGCCGGTGGCGACCCGCGCCGCATCCGGCGCAGTCCTCAACGCCATCGCGCCGTCGCTGCCGCAGCTGATTGGCGGCTCTGCCGACCTCGCCCCGAGCAACAACACCTACCTCAAGGGCCTGGGCGACGTCGGGCCAGGGGCCTTCGGCGGCCGCAACCTCCACTTCGGCATTCGTGAACTCGGCATGTCCGCAATCATGAACGGCATCGCCGTCCACGGCGGCTTCAAGGTCTTCGGCGGAACATTCTTCGTCTTCAGCGACTATTGCCGGCCCGCCCTGCGCGTGGCCTCGATGATGAAGCTGCCTGTGATTTTCGTCTTCACCCACGACAGCTTCTACGTCGGCGAGGACGGCCCGACGCACGAGCCAGTGGAGCAGATCGCGGCGCTTCGGGCGATGCCCGGCGTCACGGTGCTGCGTCCTGCTGAGGCCACCGAGGTCGCCGCCGCATGGCTCTGGGCGCTTCGCTCCGCAAAGGGCCCGGTGGCACTGCTTCTCTCGCGTCAGAACCTCGACATCATCGACAGGACGAAGTTCCCCGCGGCCTCAATGCTTGAGAAGGGCGCATACACCCTCTGGCAGAGCGGCAAAGGCGCACCCGACGCCATCGCCATCGCAACTGGCTCGGAGGTCGGCCTTGCTCTGTCCGCCGCGAAGAAGGCGGCCGAGGAGACCGGGAAGAACATCCGCGTCGTGAGCATGCCGTCACGCGAACTCTTCGCCGCGCAGCCTGCCGCCTACCGCGAGGAGGTCCTGCCGTCGTCTTGCGCGAAGCGCCTCGTCATGGAGGCGGGCGTTTCCTTCGGCTGGGAGGGCGTCGCCGAACCGGATGGTAAGATCCTCTCCGTCGAAGGCTTTGGCCTCTCCGGCCCGTACAAGGCGCTGGCGGAGCACTTCGGGTTCACCGTCGACAACGCCACTGCAATCCTCAAAGGACTCTTGTAGCGCCAATGAAGGCGGAAGCCCATCAAGGCGAAAAGCCGGCTCCGAACGACTTCAAGGGCCGCGCCGCCGAACACAAGCCGCGCGAGCGGATTGAACTGGCTGGCACCGCCTCAGTGGCCAGCGCAGAAGAGCTTCTGGCCGTCATCCTCAAGACCGGCGCCGCTGGATGCGACGTAATGGAGTTGTCGCGTCGCCTAATCGACGCATTCGGCAGCGTGGAGGCTCTCGTGAAATGCGACTTCGGGACGCTCAGGGCCGGCATAGACGCCTACAACAAGTCTCATCCCAAGCGCAAGATTCTCGGCCTTGGCCGCGTGAAGACCCTTGAACTCGCCTGCGCATTCGAGCTGGCCCGCCGCGGCTACATCTCCCCCCGCAACGACAGGAAGCCGATAATCTCCTCGTCTGACGCCGCCGAAGTCTTCCGCGCCGCGCTCCCCGTAGGCGCCGAGCGGGAGACCTTCATGGCCCTGCCGCTCGATGTCAAGCGGCGCCCCATCTCCGCGCCGCAGGCCATATCCGTCGGAACTGTGAGCGGCGTGAGCGTCCATCCCCGCGATGTGTTCTCAATAGCCGTCCGCTGGAATGCCTTTTCGCTCATCGTGGCCCACAACCATCCGAGTGGCAACCCAACGCCATCCAAGCGCGACATCGACCTCACGAAGACCCTTGAGGAATCCGGCAAGATGATTGGCATCCCGCTCATCGACCACATAATCGTGACCGACACATCCCACTTCAGCTTCGCGGCCGACGGCCTGCTTGACAAGCCGCCTGCGCCGCTTCCCGCCCGTCGCGGCAAATAGGCCGCAACAGGATTAACCACTAATAAATCAAAGCAAACCAAACTGGAGAAGAACCCAAATGATTGCCCAGATTCCCGCTTCAATTTCCAATGACAAGCCGCTGCGCATAGCAATCGCGCAGATTGCCAAGGACCAGACTGACCTTTTCGCATACGAGGCAAAGCGGCATGACGCCTTTTCCCGCGCCCGCGCCGAGGGTGCGGACTTCGCCGCCATCGGCGGTGAGTCCGGTCTCGTTGAGGACGAGCGCGTCACAATCGTCACCGACGTCTCGCTTTTCAACGGCTCAATGCCAGCTACCCTTGAGCGCCTTTCCAGGCGTGCCGTAGAGACCGGCAAGCCTGTGGTTCTTGCAGGAACTTCCGGCGTGAACGACGGCGGCAAGGCGATTCGTCCCTTCAACGGCCTCAGCGGCGTATTCTCAACCGATGGCGCATTCCATCCAGTCCTCCAGCGCTTCGAGGAGGGTTTCGCAACCATCGACCTCGACGATGCCTCGATTGCCGCCCTTCCGGCCGCGCCGGTTGCCGAAACATTCAATGACAAGGCCAGCGCCTTGCGCTTTGGCCTGCGTGCGTTCATGGCGCGTCTAGGCATTAAGCGCGTTGTTATAGGAGTCTCCGGCGGCATCGACTCCGCCGTTGCCTCCGCCCTCTATGCCAGCTTCCTGCCGCCAGAGGACATCCTACTCATCGCGATGCCCGGCCCCTTCACCTCGCAGACGACGCGCCGCCTTGCCCGCGAACTCGCAACCGGCCTGGCCACGCGCTTTGCCGAAATCCCCATTGGCGAGGCGGTCGAACTTACCTGCCGCCAGTTTGCCGAACTCCGCAGCGAAGGCCCGGGCGGCGGCGTCCAGGGCGCGTGGGAGCTGTCGCCCTTCGCAGTTGAGAATGTCCAGGCCCGCGACCGCGGCTCGCGCGTCCTCGCCGCCGCGACCTCCGCCTTCAACGGCGTCGCATCCTGCAACGCCAACAAGGCCGAGGCAACAGTCGGCTACGGCACGCTCCACGGCGACATCTTCGGCTGGCTCTCCTGCCTTGGCGACCTCTGGAAAGGCGAAGTCTATCAGCTTGGCCGCTTCCTAAACAATGAAATCTTCCGTCGCGACGTCATCCCCGAGGGAATCTTCACCATCAAGCCGTCGGCGGAACTCAGCGAAGCCCAGGCCGTGGACCAGGGGCTCGGCGATCCCCTTGACTACCCCTGGCACGACAAGCTGTTCCGCGCCTGGGTCGAGGAAGACTATACCCCAGAGGACTGCCACCGCTTCTTCGCCGATGGTTCAATCGCCTCGCGGATTGGCTATGACGGCGATCCGGCGGCGCTTTTCCCGACGATCGATGCCTTTGATGCGGACATGCGCCGCTGGTGGGGCCTCTTCCGCGGGCTTTCCGTTGCGAAGCGTCTCCAGGCGCCGCCGACCCTAGCCGTCTCCAAGCGTGCCTTTGGCGAGTTCCCCGAAATCCAACGCGGCGCAAGGTAGTGGACATTGCATTTCTAATATACGATAGCCTTAAGGAACCTTATCTGTTTGTCAAAAGTTAGTCGTTATGTTATACTTTTGACATGACAACATATGAAACCATTTGGGATTTTGCCGAAGATCACCATGGCATATAAGTGCTTTTGCTATGGATGGCATCTAATCCCAAGTTCTTGATGGGCATGGTTTTATCAAGCGGATAGACTATCTTGTGCGTTTTTACCCTCGCAACAATATAGATCATATCATGCAGCACAAAAAGTTATACCCGCTTTGCGAGCCTTCTCTTGTTCCTTCAAAAGCCATTCGGCAAATTCGCCATATGTCTTAAATGACGACGAAATGGCTGCCTTTGTTTCATAAACCTCGTCAAGCGTGTCCTTCACATTCTCTTCCATGGTAGACCTCCTTAAGTTGTTCAGGTGTGCCGATAATTGGGCATCCATACCCATTGCTTTCGCAAATAGCCCTGATTTTTGGCAGCGTTTCCGGATTGTTGATGTGCCGACAGTTCCAAGTGGCCAGGCAATCCATCTTGGCAATGGTTGCTATGGCAATGTGCGTGGCATCGTCAAATGATGTCTCTGGCACTGCCGCCCCATCAAGGAATTTCTTTGCTAGTTCAAGAGCTTCCTTTCCATATTCAAGCCATTTCAATTGTGAAAGGAATTCGCCACGTTTTTGCGATGCAAAGGTATCACCTTTGGTGGATTCGACTGACACCAGTTGCGAAACATAAAAATCTGCAATTTTAGCAAAGGATTCCCACCACTCATGCGTTGCAATCTGACGGGCCAGGTTGCGAATAAGTGGAGAGGGACGCGCCACCATGTCACTTATGATAGTGGTTTCGCAATAGACTTTTATTTTGTGTGTTTTGTCCATACTTTGGAATTGTCGTGAATAGTTTAGCAAAGAAGCCAGCGAATGTCAAAATAAGATAATAAGCCTTCTTCGCATAGGCATCATCCCTCATTCTGCGACATAACCGCACCAAAAAAAGTAGATCAATGGGTGGTGTTTCCTTGGTGAATTCTTTGCTGTCGATTCGTGACTGTGGTATAATATTATTCCGTTCGGGGGAGCCGCCGGGTGGCGGCTGAGAGGGGGCGATTGCCGCCCCGACCCTTAGAACCTGACTTGGGTAATGCCAACGTAGGGAGTAAATATGGAGAAATCAAAGCAGGGCATCTCCGCATTCCAATGCGGGGTCGTGTGGTTCGGCGCCGCCGTGTCAATCGCCGAAATCGAGGCGGGTCGCGAACTCGCCGGAGCGGCCAAGGGCGGTAGCCTTGGCTCTGTCGTAGCAGCCGTAATCCTCGGCCATGTGATTGGCGGCGTTCTTCTTTTCGCCGCTGGGTTGATAGCGGCTCTTTCGCGAAGAAATGCCATGGAGTGCGCGCGCCTCCCATTCGGCGGCGGCGCATCCCTCTTCGCCACGCTGAACATCGTCCAGCTAGTTGGCTGGACGGCGGTGATGGTGGCGCAGGGCGCCGCCGCAGCGGCCGTCCTGCTGCCTTCCGTTCCATTCGCCGTGCTGGCTTCGGCCATCGGCGCATTGGTCGCCATCTGGATTTTCATCGGCCTGGGCGGTGTCAGCCGTCTCAACTCCATTGCCATGTTCTTGCTGCTCGCCCTTGCGGCGGCGCTGAGCGTCAAGCTCCTGCGCGGGGCAGGGGATGCCTCGGCAACCCCGTTCTTCGAGAAGAAGGAGCAATCCTTCTGGATGGCCCTCGAACTCTCCGTGGCGATGCCGCTGTCATGGCTGCCGCTCGTCGGCGACTACACCCGCGAAGCCAGCTCGCCAATTGCGGCCTCCGCCACCGGCGCCGCCATCTACACTCTCGTCTCGTGCTGGATGTATGGACTCGGCGTCGCACTCGCCGGCGGCGAAGGCTTCGCCCAGTCGGTGCTTGCCGCAGGGATGGGCGTTGTCGGCCTTGTCGTCGTGGTCCTTTCAACTGTCACCACGACCTTCCTCGACGCCTATTCGGCGGGCGAGAGCGCCCGCAGCCTCTCAAGGCGCATCCATCCAAAGGCTTTTGGCGTGGGCGTGTGCGTCGTCGGCACCGCGCTGGCGATTGCCGGCCTGATGGACCGCTACCTCGACTTCCTCTACCTCATCGCCTCTGTCTTCGCGCCTATGGCCGCCGTGCTTATAGCCGACTGGCTGGTTGGCCGCAAGGAGCAGCAAAGGTCGAAGAAGCATGTCGTCGTTAATTTCGCGGCATGGCTAGCCGGCCTCGCCGCCTATCATGTTGCCCTGCGCCTTGGCTCGCCCCTCGGCGCAACCCTTCCCGCAATGGCAGTGGCGGCCGCGATTGCGGCCGCAGTGAAAGGAAAGTGAAAATGAACTCATCTCTCAATCTGGCGAAAGCCATCGACAACGTGCGCAAGACGCACCCTCTGGTCCACAACATCACCAACTACGTGACCGTCCATGACGTGGCGAACATCATCCTCGCATGCGGGGGCAGCCCGATCATGTCCGATGAACCGGAGGACGTAGAGGACATCACCTCAATCTGCAACGCGCTCAACATCAACATCGGCACGCTAAACAAGCAATCCATTGACGCCATGTTCGTTGCCGGACGCCGCGCCGCAGACCTCAATCACGCGATGCTCCTCGACCCCGTTGGCGCAGGCGCGAGCCGCCTCCGCACCACGACGGCCCTCGAACTGGTGGCCTCCTTCAAGTTCACCGCCATTCGCGGCAACATCTCCGAAATCTCCACCCTCGCAAAGGGCTCGGGCACGACGCGCGGCGTCGATGCCGACGCCGCAGACGCCGTGACCGATGCCAACCTCACCGCAAAGGCCGACCTCGCGCGCGCCTTCGCCGCAAAGACAGGCAGCATCATCGCCATCACCGGCGCAATTGACCTCGTGGCAGACGCCGACCGCTGCTGCGCCATCCGCAACGGCACGCCGCGCATGGGAACCATCACCGGCACCGGCTGCCAACTTTCCGGCATGACGGCCGCCTTCCTCGCCGCCAACATGGACGATCCATTCACCGCAACAGTGGCCGCTATCTGTTCCATGGGCCTCGCCGGTGAAATCGCCGAGAAGGCGCTCCTGCCCGGTGAGGGCAATGCGACATTCGGCAACCGCATCATCGACGCCATCTCGCTCATGGATGCCGACACTCTTGAAAAGGGCGCAAAGTATGAACTGCTCTAGGGAATCTCTCAACCTATACGCCATCACCGACCGCCGTTGGCTCAAGGATGGCGAGCGGCTTGCCGACGCCGTGACCGCCGCGATTGACGGCGGAACCACCTTTGTCCAGCTCCGCGAAAAGAACCTCGGCCATGACGAGTTTCTGACCGAAGCCCGCGAAATAGGCGCACTCTGCCGTGCGCGTGGCGTGCCATTCGTGGTGAACGACGATGTCGCCATCGCCATTGAGTCAGGCGCCGATGGCGTGCATGTGGGGCAGTCCGACATGGCGGCGGGCGACGTGCGCCGCATGATCGGCCCCGACCGCATCCTCGGCGTCTCGGCGCAGACCGTGGAAGAGGCAATCGAGGCGGAGGCCCGTGGCGCGGACTATCTTGGCGTTGGGGCGGTGTTCCCCACCGGCTCTAAGGACGACGCCGACGCCGTCAGCCGCGAGACTCTGGCCGCCATCTGCGCCGCCGTGAAGATCCCCGTAGTCGCGATTGGCGGCATTACCGAGGGCAATCTGCCCACGCTTGCCGGCACCGGCATCTGCGGCGTTGCCGTAATCAGCGCCATATTCGCGCAACCCGAAATCCGGGAGGCCGCCGCAAGGCTCTCCCGCCTCTGCCATGAGTATTTCTGTAAATGTGCAAATGTGAAATTGTGAAAATAACCAACAGCCAAGTATAATGTGAAAATGTGATATTGTGAAAACAACCAACAGCCAATAACCAATGAATTGATAGACTTCCACACTTTCACACTTTCACACTTCCACACTTTCACACTTCCACACTTTCACACTTTCACACTTTCACACTCCCATGCATACCGCCCTCACAATCGCCGGTAGCGACTCCAGCGGAGGCGCCGGCATCCAGGCCGACCTGAAGACCATGACCATGAACGGCGTATTCGCCATGAGCGCCGTTACCGCCCTAACCGCCCAGAACACACTTGGCGTGACCGGTATCATGGAGGTTTCACCCGAATTCCTCGGCCTCCAGCTCGACGCCGTCTTCACCGACATCCCCCCGGACGCCGTGAAGATTGGAATGGTCTCTTCGTCGGCGCTTATCGCCGCCATCGCCGCGAAGCTGCGCCAATACTCCGCGCGCAACATCGTCCTCGACCCCGTGATGGTCGCCACAAGCGGCGCACGGCTAATCTCCGAGGATGCGGTGGAGGCCCTGGAGCGTGAACTCCTTCCCCTTGCTTCCGTCGCCACGCCGAACATCCCAGAGGCGGAGGTCTTGTCTGGAATGTCCATCCGCTCCGAGGGAGACATGGAGGCGGCCGCACGCGCCATTGGCGAACGCTTCGGCTGCGCCGTCCTATGCAAGGGCGGACACAGCCTCAGCGATGCCAACGACGTCCTCTTCGCCGATGGCGCTTTGCGCTGGTTCAGGGGACGGCGCATCGACAACCCCAACACGCACGGAACTGGCTGCACTCTCTCCAGCGCCATCGCCGCAAATCTAGCCAAGGGGGTTCCGATGCCCGACGCCATCGCCGCTGCAAAGGAATATATCTCCGGCGCCCTCGCCGCCATGCTCGATCTCGGCCATGGCCGAGGCCCAATGAACCACGCCTGGCGCTTGGACAAGATTTGATTCTTGCAGCCTAGTGGCGGCGGATGCCGCGTTTTGGTAGAATCTCACATGATGAAAACTCGATTCAAAATCCTTGCGTCCGCCTTGGCAATCGCCTTTGCCGCCCAGACTGTCTCCGCCTGGTCGCTTTTCGGAATATCGTCCAGCAATGCCGCCGGACGCCTGAAGTCTGCCGATGCCCTTCTCGAAAAGGCGGACATGGCTTTTGAGGCGGGCGACTACGCCACAGCCAGCAGCAACTACGAACGCGCTCTCTCAAAATACAACGTTATCGACCGCGACTATCCGGAGTTCAATGACGGCATCTCCACAATACGCATAGAATATTGCGAGGCGCAGATTGCCCAGTGCTCCATGGCTTTGACCGGAGATTCCATGCCAACGGCGGAACCGCAAGCCGTTGCCGCCCCTGCGCAGCCTTCCGCTTCGGCGTCCGCATCAACTCCCGCACCAGCGCCAGCGAAACCTGCTGCAGCAAAGCCCGTGACGGTCGAAGCCCAGTCGATTTCTGAAGCGGCTGCGGCTTTCCGCAACGCCACTGGTGAAGCACAGCCTCCGCCGCAGGCAAAGGCGGCCGAAGTGGAGCCATCTGCTGACGCACCCTACAATCCCCGCTACCTCGCCTTCGATTTTGGCGAGGCGCGCGAGCTGATTGAGCGTGGCCGCCATGCCGACGCTGCTGAAATCCTGATCCCAATGGTCAAGGCCGATCCGGAAAACCGGCAATTCAGAATGCTGCTCGCCGCCGCCCGTCTTGGCTCCGGTCATCCGGAACTTGCCATCACCGCCCTAGAGGATCTGCGCGGTCGCCGCGAGGACCTGCCGCTCCTCCTCCTCCTTGCCGCCGCATACACCTCCGCCGGACGTTATCCTGACGCCCTCCTAGCCCTTGACACGGCGGTCCGCCTCGCCCCCGGCGAACCCGATGCCTTCTCCAACCTCGCATGGCTCGCCCTGATTATGGATGGCAACACACCCGAGGCGCGAACCAATGCCGAAGGATACTACCAGCAGGCCCTCCGTCGCGGCGCCGCCCGCGACACCACTCTCGAGGCCGCGATTGGAGTGAAGTAAGTTTCCTATGATTCCTTCTTCCCGCAATAATGGCTTTTCCCTTGTCGAACTGCTGGTGGCGGTGACGATCATGCTCATCCTCGCCGGCGCGGTTGGCGTCCGCGTGTGGCAGTGGGTCCCCAAGGCCCGCGTCGCCCGCGCACAGAGCGACATCGAGGCGCTGAAAGCGGCCGTGGCCCTCTACCGCGCCGACAACTTCGCCGTCCCCACCCAGCGTCAGGGACTGGATGCCCTTATCGCCAAGCCAACCCTCCCGCCGCTTCCGAAGTTCTGGCGCGAGGGTGGCTACCTTGACTCCGCAGTCCTCCCCACCGACCCGTGGGGTTCGCCCTACGTCTATCTCTGCCCTGGAACCCGCGGCGAACATTTTGAAATCCTCAGCTACGGCTCTGACGGCGCACCCGGCGGCGAGGGCGAGGCCGCAGACATCAGTTCAAGCGCCGGACAGGCGGCCAACGCCGCCATTCCCTGATTACCCGCGATGGACGGCGACACCATTGCCGCAATCTCGACAGCCGTCGGCCCCGGCGGCATATCCGTCGTGCGCGTCTCTGGTTCCGACGCCTTCGCCGTTGCCGAGACGGTGGCTGGCATTAGGCCGCCGGACAGCGCGTCATTTCCATTCGCCCGCTTCGCCCACTTCCGCAATCCCGTGGAGGGCGTGGCTGCCGACAACGGCATCCTGATTTTCTTCAAGGCGCCGCGCAGCTATACCGGCGAGGACGTCGTGGAGTTCCAGGGCCACGGCGGCCGAATGCCATCGTCTCTTGTCCTTGCCGCCGTCCTCGCCGCAGGTGCGCGGCAGGCCGATCCTGGCGAGTTCACGCGCCGCGCCTTCCTCAACGGGAAAATCGACCTCGCCCGCGCTGAGGCCGTCATGGACTTTATCGGCGCCGCATCCGTGCGGGCCGCCGCCGCCGCACGCGAGCAGCTTGAGGGTGCCCTCTCCGCCAAGGTCGGCACCATCTACGAGGCCATTGTTTCCGTTGAGGCCGATGTCGAGCACCTTTTGGACTTCGAGGAGGGCGAGATTGGCGACTCCTTCCTGCATGACGCCCTTGCCCGCTGCCGCGCCGCGCTGTCTGAGACAGAAGCCCTGCTCGCCACATGGCGCACGGGCACGATGCTCCGCGAAGGGGCGCTGGTTGTAATCTGCGGCAAGCCAAACGCCGGAAAGTCGTCGCTGTTGAACGCCCTCCTTGGACGCGACCGCGCCATAGTCTCGCCTGTGGCAGGAACTACTCGCGACGCCATTGAAGAGCCCTTTCAAGTCGAGGGCGTGCCGGTGCGACTCGTGGACACTGCAGGACTGCGTTCCGGCGCAGGAGAGATCGAGGCCGAGGGAATAGCTCGGGCGGAGGCGCTTGTGGAGCGCGCCGCCGTGGCCGTTGAAGTGATTGACGCCACGGCGCCAAGCTGGCGCGAAGATGCCGTCGCGGCGTTGGGCAAGGAACGTGTCGCCGCGCTAAACAAGATCGATGCCGCTGCACCCGAGGCCGCCATTGATGCCGCCGGCATCGGCGCTGTTGCGATTTCTGCAAAGACTGGCGCGGGCCTTGACTCCTTGCTTGGCGCCATTGCCGCCAGACTTGACCTTCTGCCGGGAGGGGAAGGGGAGGTGGCCGTCTCCGAGCGCCACAGGCGTTGCCTTGCTGAGGCGCGGGGGCAGCTCGTCGAGGCGGTGGCATCGCTGGAATGTGGCGGCGATGGCCTGGTGCCCGCAGCGTCGTCGCTCGCCACCGCCGCCCGCGCCCTAGGCGAAATCACTGGGCGCGTCTGGTCGGGCGATCTTCTCGACTCCATCTTCAGCCGCTTCTGCGTCGGCAAATAAAGCCCGGCGCACCCCGCCACCAGCATCTCGCCAAACATCTAAACTTCCAAGGCGCGTCAGCGCCAAACCTCCAAGGCGCAAAGCGCCAAACTTCCTTCTTCTCCCCCTCACTCGTCGCAGTTTTGCTATAATGGTTCCCATTATGGATAAGGAAATTGATGGCGGCTGGACGCTAATCACCGGGGGCAGCGGCTTCCTCGGCATCAACATGGTTCGCAAACTGCTCGAACACGGCGAGACGAAGATTCGCATCATCGACATCGCCGACTTCGACTATCCCGAGCGGAACAAGGTCGATGCCATCAAGGGCGACGTGCGCGACCTGGAGCTGATGCGCAAGTGCATGAAGGGCGTGAAGTGGGTCGTCCACACTGCGGCGGCCCTGCCGCTATACAGCGAGGAAGACATCTTCTCCACCGAGGTGGAGGGAATGCGCAACACCCTCATCGCCGCAGAGGAAGAGGGCGTGGAGCGCGTTATCGACATTTCCTCGACCGCAGTTTACGGCATCCCCGACCATCACCCTCTTGTCGAGACCGACAAGCTGGACGGCGTTGGCCCCTACGGCAAGGCGAAGATACAGGCGGAGAAGATCGCCCTGGAATATCGCGCCAAGGGGATGTGCGTTCCGATCATGCGGCCGAAGTCATTTATCGGCAAGGAGCGGCTTGGCGTATTTGTGCTGCTCTACGACTGGGCCTACACCGGCCATGGCTTCCCGATGATCGGCAGCGGCAACAACCGCTACCAGCTTATGGACGTCGAGGATTTCTGCGACGCCATCTGGCTCTCTCTGACCGAGGACAAGGACAAGGTGAACGACACCTTCAACATCGGCGCCAAGGAGTTCACGACTATGCGCGAGGACTACCAGGCGGTGCTGGACAGGGCAGGGCATGGGAAGAAGATTAGGCCCTTCCCGGCGAAGCTTGCGATTTTCGGGCTGCGGGTTCTGGAGAAACTGGGGCTATCGCCGCTCTACATGTGGGTTTACGAAACTGCCTGCGAGGACTCCTTCGTCTCGATTGAAAAGGCGGAGAAGGTGCTTGGCTTTGCCCCGCGTTTCTCGAACAAAGACGCGCTTGTCCGCAACTATGACTGGTATGTGGCGAACCTCGACCAGTTCAAAGGCAAGACCGGCGTCTCGCACCGCGTTCCCTGGAAGCAGGGAATACTCGGTCTGGTGAAGCACCTCTACTAAAATGTCGCCGCCACCAGGCGGCGACATTGATATTGATGTTTCTGTCAATGGTGGTCATTTGGAGTTGTTGTCAATGACTCCAATGCCAATTGGGCGTGGGGATTAGGCAGTGGCCTGCTCTGCTTATTCTTTCTCGCAGAGGGCGAGGAGGTCGTCGATGTGCGCGGTGGCGAGGCACTCCACCGTGTCGGCGGCGCCATAGTAGATTTTCACCTCGCCGGAGTCTTCGAGAATCATGCCGCCGGGGAAGATCACGGAACCGCGAAAACCGTCTGTTTCATACGGTTCTTCGGCAACTAGGAGCGGTTCGCGGGAAAGCCCGATGACCTTCGACGGGTCTTCAAGGTCGAGGAGCATCAGCCCCGCGCAGTATTCCTTGCGCCAGTTGCCTTCCCATGAGTAGAGGTCCTGGTCGGCGTAGCGCACCGCGTGGAAAGTCGTGAGCCAGCCCCTGGGCGTCTTCACGGGCGGCGCGGCCGGGCCGATTTTGCCAGTGGCGTAAGGGACACGCTCCGCGCCCATCACAAGTCTTGATTCGCCCCAGAAGCGCAAGTCAGGCGACTCCGACAGCCAGATGTCGAAGTGTTCGCCGCCGCCATGCGAATAGACGGGCATCGGGCGCTCCAGCCGCACGTAGCGTCCGCCTACACGCTCGGGGAATAGAGCCATGTTGCGGTTGTCCGGCACCGACAGCGACTGGATTTCAAAGCGCTCGAAGTCATCCGTGGTGGCGATGCCGCCGCGAAGGCCGTGTTTCGTATCCATGGCGAAGCAAAGGACGGGCCGCCCTTCGACGACCGTGAGGCGCGGATCGTAAACGCGCTGGATTTCGTCGTCGCGCATTTGGAAGACAGGCTTGGAGCCGGCCGTCCAGTGCACGCCGTCGCGGCTTCGCGCTATGCCGATGTTGGTGGCGAGGTGCGGCCACTGGCCAGAGGCTTGGGTCTTCCGCCAGCTTTCCTCCGTCTGGCCGTAGTCGTTGCGGAAGAGCATGACGTATTCGCCCTGCCACTTGGCGACGCCGGCGTTGAAAATCAGACTCGCATCGTATGGGATGTCCTTTGCGGAGAGGATGGGGTTGTCGGGATGGCGACGGATGGTATTCATGAGTTTTAGCAGGAGAACGGCCTCGCATGGGATTGTTGAGGAGCGGTTATTTGACACCCATTTCGATGCGGAAGGTCTTAATCTCAAACGGTCTGAATTGGAGCGTAGCAGGAAGCGCCACCGGCGTTCCCGTGTCGGCGAGTTCCGTGGCGAGGCACGGCGTGGCGGTTCCCGCCATGCCAAAATCAGTGGAGAGTTCCGCCTTTGCCCGGCATCCGCGTGTCTCCACGAGGCGCACCACAAGCGAATCCGAGTCCTCGGCCTTCTTCAGCACCGCCAACTCCACACTTTCTCCAGAAATAGAGACTGGCAGCGCAGGTGCCATAGTCTTTGAGGAAAAGCCCTCAAAGCGTTCAACACTCTGGTTGAGGATGGCTGCGGCGGCAAGGACCTCCCCCGTGTGCGCCAGATCGCCCGCATGAGGCAATAGCGCGTATGTGAAACGGTGATGGCCCCGGTCTGCAAATGGATCCGGGTCGGTTGGCGCACGCAGAAGCGAGAGTGACAATACAGACCCCTTCGCCCTGTAGCCATATTTGCTGTCATTGAGGAGCGCCACGCCGAAGTCCCTGTCTGACAAGTCGGCGTAACGATGTCCGCAACTCTCAAACTGCGCGTATTGCCATTTCGTGTTATCATGGGTTGGACGAGCCACGGTGCCATACTGAATCTCAAAACGAGCCTCGTCGGCCTGTATGTCCAGCGGAAATGCGACACGGCAGAGTTTGTGGTTCTCCCGCCAGTCAGCCTCTGTCTCGAAGTCGAGGCGCTTGGAGTCGATTTCAAGGCTGATAATCTGGCGGAAGGAAGATTTGCCTAGGCGGAAGGTTGCCACAAGGCCGCTTCGAACTGGGCCGGAAAAGGTTTCGGCCGATTCCACCACAGGTTTGCCAACGGGCATCGCGAGTGAGTATTCATCAATGTCCCAGGCATCCGAGGCAGAAGGATGGTCTTCAAAAAGGCTTAGGTCATTGCCGGGGCGGGCGGGCATCACGAAGATGCGGTCGCAGTCCTTGTCGAGCGCGGAGACGACTTGGAGGGTCTTCGTGTCGATCTCGTAGCGGACGTGGCCGTTCTCAAGAACGGCCACGTCCGCCGCTCTCAGCATGTCGCATGTCGCATGTCGCGTGTCGCCCGTCTTCCGCCGCAATGTTGCGAAGGAGCGCGGAGCCACTTCAACAAACGCGAATACCGTATCGCCCTCGCGTTGCGCCAGCAGGGTTGTAACACCGTGCGAGCCGCTGTCGTATTCAGCCCCTTCCCAGGCGAAAGGAAGGGCGAGGCGACCCTTGAAGACTGAGGATGAGGGGTTGAAGAGGGTGAGTGCGTCCTTCTCTGGCGAAAGAATCGTTGCGGCCGCATCGACGGCGAGGGTTCGCGCCTTCTCCGCAACGCTGCGAACGAGTGCCCCACTTTCCTCATAAACGCGGTGAATCGATGAGCCAGGTATGATGTCGTGGAATTGGCAAAGAAGCAGTGAGCGCCAGAGCGTGGTGAGTTCAGATTGCGGATATTTGTAAAGACTGTGAGGCCGCAAGGTAGAAGAGTCTGCGGCGAAAGCCGCCGCGCAGAGCATTTCGGAAGCACGTAGCGCCTCCTCGGCGCGACGGTTCGCGAGTTTCTGCGACGCCTGGGTCGTGTATGTGCCACGATGCCTCTCAAAGTAGAGTTCGCCTCTCCATACGTCCAGGTCGTCCTTCTGCGTGGCGATTTCGTCCATCGTCCACTGCGCGAAGCCAAAGTGGACAGGAGGGCAGCCGTTGAGCCCTGCGCAGCGGATGCCGCGCTCAATGTATTCCTCTTTGGGGCCACCGCCGCCGTCGCCAATACCGAAGAGGCTTATTGCCAAATCGACGATGCCCGCCTCGCGGTTGCACGTCTCATGGCGCCGGAGTTCTTCCGGCAAAAGTCGCGCGTTGTAGGTGTCCTCTGGCGGAAAATGCGATACGACGCGGGAGCCGTCAATACCCTCCCACACGAACGAGTTGTGCGGGAACTTGTTGTAGTGGTTCCAGGAGAGCTTCTGCGAAAGGAAGAACCCGATGCCGCATTGCCGCATGATCTGCGGGAGGTTGCCGGAGTAGCCGAAAACATCGGGTAGCCACAGATTGCGCGGAACGACGCCCATTTCCTCTTTGAAAAAACGCATGCCGCAGAGAAACTGGCGGATGAGCGATTCGCCGGATGGGATGTTGCAGTCGGCCTCAACCCACATTCCGCCCTGAACCTCCCACGCTCCGGCTGCGACGGCTTTTTTTACCTTTTCGTAGAGTGCAGGGTAGTTCTCCTTGCATAGCGCATAGAGCTGCGCCTGGGATGCGCCGAACTTGTATCCGGGATAGCGCTCGATGAGGCCAATCTGAGAAGAGAACGTTCGTGCGACCTTGCGGACTGTCTCTCGCAGCGGCCATAGCCACGCCGTATCGATGTGGGCGTGGCCGATAGCCGTCACCTTGACCGAGGCCGGGTCTGCGCCGACACCCCATACTGTGCGGCGCAGGGTCTCGCGCACTGCGGCAGCGCCGCCGAGTTCATCTGGCAAGGCATTGAGTGCGCGGCTCGTGGCGCGGGCCACATGGATGCGGCGCGATGACTTCTCAGGCAACGACGAGAGCAGCGAGAGGATGACTTCCAGATCGAGGGCCAGTTGCCAGCGGTCATAGTCGAACCGACATGCGCGGAGGTTCGCGACCGATGCCCTCCACGCGCCATGAAGGTCATGAGGCGAGGGATGATCCCATGCGGGGTCTCCTGAACGCTTCAAGCCAAATAGCCCGTTCGCGCCGGCATCAATCCAGAGGTCTATCTTTTCGCCGCCTTTGGCCTCGCGCAAGAAATGGAACAGGTCTTTGCTGTAGTCGGCATCGAAGACTGAGCCGTTTGTGAGGCCGATGACTGGGCATCCAGACTCGTCGAAGACCATCAGCTCCCCGCCGAAATCCATGTTGAGCGTGACGTATGCGCCCTTCCATGTTTCCGGGATTGCCCCCGTTACATGGAACCACCCGCAGGCGAAGTTGTCGCCCCATGTCTCGCCAAGCCGAATCGGGCTGTAGTTGAGGGAGAGGCGGTGTTGCCACGGCACCGGTTCGGATGTGACGGCAACCGCCGCATCAAGGGTAACGGAGTCAAGGATCGTCTCGTGCTTCAGTCGGCGGGAGGCTTCGCGTATGCGGGCCTCGTGGATGTTGAGGTAGAAGTGGGACATGGGTATGGTAGAGGTCGCCAGGGTCGTTGAGGAGCAAATCGTTTACGATGGTGTCGCGAAGCACGCCATCCCCGCCGGGTTCGGCTAGCAGGACGGCGTTCGTGTTTTGCGCGTCGCGGAAACTGACCTTCATGGCGGAGCAGATGGTGCGGAATGGCCCTTCGCAGCGGATGGCCGTGTGGCTAAGTCCCGGATTCGGGGCATACCAGAAAGCAGTGCACTGTATCATGTGCGACACGCCGGCCTTTTCACGGAAGAGCCAGCCGGTTGAATATTGGTCAGCGTAGGAGCAGATGTAGGTGTTGGACGCGCCTCCGTCGTCGAAACCGACGCCATCCCCGTAGAGTTCGTTCGGGCATGACCACAGAGGATGGACGTTGTAGAGGCGGTTGCCGCCGGCGCGAATGCGGACTCCGGTCATGCAGTCGTAGATGCGCATGTTCGCAAAGGAGTTGTCATGCGCTTCCACCAGCAGCCCCACGGAGTCCGGCGCGCGGTTGCCGACGACATGCACGTCGCGGACGTCGCAGTCGGCGGACCCGCTGTTTGCGCCATGGAGGACATGCAGGCCAATCCGCACGTTCTTCATGGAGACATTCTGCACGCGCGTCTCGCGTCCCGATTCGATGGTCACGCCATCGGCTATTCCCGAACCGTCGATGATGCCGCCGTAGAGGCCATAGACGCTGCCTGGCGCACGGATGTCCCGCGACGGATGGCTGCCGCCAAGGCGCACGAGCGGCTGCCCGGCTGGGAAGTCCGGCGCCGCCTTTAGGATGGCGAAGTCGCCGAGTCGCAGCGACACGGCGACACTGGGCGCCGCCGGCGTGACGACAGGCCGCGAGAGCATCCAGGTGCCGTCGGGGATGTAGATTGTGCGGTTCGGGTTTGAGTCGATAAGCGCTTGGAGTGCAGCAGAGGCGTCGAAGCAATCATGTGATGGAGCAGCCACGACGAATGCGCCAGCCGCCGCGATTTCAGCGGCTACGCCGCCGAGCGCGGCGAGGGCCGCGCCCGTGGCAATGGCGGCGTAAAGCACGAGACCCTTCATGGCCGCGCTACCTCATGGTGAGGACAGTGGGGATGTCAACTTTCATGAAGGTCTGGAAGGAATGGGCAATGGGCGTCAGCGAGTTCGTGACGGTTCCCGCCGTGAAGTCGCCGCCGCCAGTGCTGAGCACGAACTTCCCGGTGGCGCGATCATAGAAGCCCACTTTGTCGTCCGTCACCCTCTGGGCCGGGATGTAGTCGAGGATGGCGTTGCCGTCTGCGTCGTCGAGCCGCGCGTAGGACCACCAGCCGAACAGGTAGCGGGAACCTGCGGCCCAGGTGCCAAGGAACATGTTCGCCCCGCTTCCGCCCACAGGACCGTCGGGAAGATCCCCCTTTACCAGCAGGCCGTTCAGCGTGAAGACCTGATTGGTGAAGGCGGCGTCATTGATGGAGTCGGTTCTGACATTGGTCGGGCGACATTCGCCGGGTGCCTTGTATGTTCCGTAGCTCCAGTACCAGGAGTCGAATCTTGCGTTGTTCATTCCGATTGTGAAACCGCTGCGCGTGGATGAGTTGTCCGTGTCGTAGGTGCCGATGAAATTGGCGAATGTGCCGCTATCGGCGCTTTCATTTCCGTAAAAGCCGAAGCGAACTCCATAGACATCCGAGTCTTTGATCCCCGTATCGACGTATGTCTGCTTGCTTGCCATCTTCAGCATGTCGAGCAACCGGAGTCGAAGTCCTACGAAAACGCCGCAGATTTGGCGATCCTGAACGCCAAGGTTGGAAAGGTGGAAGGTATAGGTGCCGCCAGCGTTACCAATGGCATCGGCGATTATGCTGGAGTGCGCCCAGTCGACTATATTGCCACCCCTGTCCGCATCATCCCAGACAACCATCAGGGACTCTCCGGCGTAGAAGGGTGGAACCGTTATCCGCACACGCGAACCTTTGACATCCAGCCCGACAAGATTCGTCGGCGTGAATGCCTGAGCCGACGCGGTGACCGAGAACATATTGTTCGTGACGGTCCCCGCCGTGAAGGCACCGCCGCCCGTGCTGAGCACGAACTTTCCGGTGGCTCGGTCGTAGAAGCCCACGGCGTCGTCGCCATGCCGCTGCATAGGGATATAGTCGAGGATGGCGTTGCCGTCGGCATCGTCGAAGCGCACGTAGGACCACCAGCCGTAGAGGAAGCGGTATTTCACCGTCCAGGTGCCAATGAACATGTTGTTTCCGCTCTCGCCTATGGCTCCTGCGGGAAGTGAGTCATTTTTGACAACGCCATTTACCGTAAACTTTCCGTTGGCGAAGGAAACATCGTTGATGGAATTCACGCTTACCGTAGGACGTGGTTCAAGCTTAACTCCTCTATAACACCAGTACCAAGAGTTATAATTCTCGTTGTTCTTTCCCATCGTGAAGCCATTGGACGCTTCAGAGGTGCCTATAAAATTGGAGAATTTTCCTGCGTTGTCTGAGGAACACTCATTGCCGTAAAAGCCAAATCGCAAGGCATAAACCTCTGCATCCGTAATGCCTGTGTCAATGTAAGTCGTCTCGTTCGGCATCTTGAGCATGTCGAGCATCCGGTACTGGTCTGTCGTGATGAGGCGGCAGGGCTGGCCGTTGGTGATGCCGAGGGAGAGCAAATCCACGGCATAGTGCGTGTCTGCGGCTGGCACGGCGGCCGCGACCTCGTGCGAGTTCGCCCAGTCGGCAGGGTCGTCGCCCCTGTCGGCGTTGTCCCAGACGAGCAGCAGCCTTGCGCCTATGTGCTTTTCCGGCACCGTCACATTCAGCATCCCGCCGGTGAGTGACACATCTGGACTGGCGAGGAGCGCGGGCGCCGCCAGCGCCAGAGCGATGGTCGTCTTCAATGCAGTTGTTGGATTCATTTGTTTTATTCCCGTTGTTTTTCCGTGGCGGCATGGAAACCCACGCGGGTCCCAATCCGCACAAGCATGGCAACCAGTATAAGGCAACGGGATGAAACAGTCAACAAAAAGTGATACTTTTGGCGGAAATTTCTTTGTCAGGCGTCTGAGTCTGGGGCGTGGTCCTTTCGCCACTGGCGCAGGGAGGTGTGGAAGCGAAGGCGGAAGAGTTTTCGCAACTCGATGCCCGTGCGGAATCCGCACAGACCGGCAATGTCGCCGATGGGGATTTCACGGCGGCGAAGCAGCGTCTGCGCCTTTTCAAGCCGCACGAGGAGAATTTCATCGAGGACGGAATGTCCCATGGCTTCACGGAACCGGTACTCGAAATGCTTGCGCGACGCCGGAAACGACTCAGCCAGCGCGGCGGCCGTGAGGCCGCCGCAGGCTTCGCGCCGGATGGTTTCCACGGCTTTCAGCACGAGCGGGTCGCGTCTGCCGGCACCCCGCGTCGATTCGCGTCGAAGGATACAAAGCGGGCCGAATGTGGATTTCGTGTGCGCGACGGGCGAAATGTTTTCAGCCACAAAAGACACAGAGTTCGCAAAGTCTTTGAGTCCCTTTGTGTTCTTTGTGGCAAAAAACTCCCCCAGGGTCTTCGCGGCGAGATAGCCGGCGAACTCGAAATCCAGCTTCACGGACGAAAGCCCCGGGCGTTCCCCAAGGGCGTGGAAAGTTCCACGATCCTCGGCGTCAGATTCGCCATCCACGCCGAGGACGACGAGTTCCTTTGGTATGTGGCGGGGAATCGTCCTGGCGGCCTCGGCGACGGCAAGCGCAGTCGCATCGTTCGCGGCGAAGACCGCCGTGCGCCTTGGAAGTTTTGCGAGCCACTTTGAAAGGCGCGCAATTCGCAACTCCTGCGGCTCGTCAAAGCGGTCGGGGAATACGCGCAATTCTCGTCCGTCTTCAGTGCAAAGGGCGCGGAAGGCCGCGATGCGCTCCTTGTTCCAGCGGAGCATGGAGCCGCTTGAAACGGCGGCGAAACATGGCGGCATTGCGTCCGCCAATTCCTTGAAGGCCGCCTTCGCCACGGCGGCGTTGTCGCATGTCACCGCAACCGCATTGCGCCAGGGAAGCGGCTTGGGCGGGTCGAGATACACAACCGGGACATTCCCGAAAAGACGCGGCGGCAGATTGTAGTGGTGCGTCCCAGACGCATCTGCCACGCATCCAACAGGCGGCGGGCCGCCATCTGCCCCGCCGCATAGTGTCCGCACCATGTCGTGTTTTGTCTCCTCGCGTGGAAGAGTCACCACATTCCATCCGCGTGCCGAGGCGTATCGTCGGATTCCCGCGAGGCTGCGCAGGTGGTTGTCGCTCCCTGCGGGGAAACCAAGGTAGAGGATGTAGGGAATGTCAAACTGTCCATTCATGGAAGACGAGGACGTCAATCGTCCCTGAAGAGGTCATCCAGCGTGACCTCTGAGTTTACGCGGTCGTGGGGATAGCGGACTGTATAGATAATTCGCAAGCACTTCGCCATCGTTCGCCTCACAACGCTTATTCCATTAGAAAGCAAACTCTATATTCATTATCCGATACTCTGCGGGAAGTCAAGAAAAATGATACGATTCCGCAGCGTATCGGGCGGTTTTGGGCGGTTTTCGGGCATATACTCTGCGGGAAGCCAAGAAAAAAGGCATGATTCCGCAGAGTATCAGGCAACATTTGGCGCGCAGTGGCGACATTGATTAGGAGGCAGTCGCCACTACATTTGCTCTTCGGCTATCTGCTCAAGCCGGATGAGTTCGTCGCCCTTGAACTGGAATACGATTTGGTGCAGCACGGTGCCTTTCGCGAGCGACGGCACGAAGGGGTCGGCCCGGTATTTCGCGAGCTGGTCAAGCGCCTCTGCGTATTTCGCGGCGATGTCGGCGTCATCGGCGTCCGCCTTTGAGATTTTCAGTTCGATGAGGTAGCTGTGCTTCGCGTCGCCGAAGTGGACGCGCTCCGGGAAGAGCGCGAAGTCGCAGTAGCCGCGCGAGAGTTCCATCTCGGGCCGCGCCAGATAGAAGTTGAGATGGCCCAGTTCGCACTGCATGTAGCCCTGGACGCGGATCTCTCGGTCGATGGAGCCGCGCACCGGCTGCGTGTCGCGCATGTCGGCGGCAATGCGCTCCAGATAGGGCTTCCATTCGCCGCGGTATGCCATCGCAGAACCCATTTTTGAAATCGTGAGCCAGCTCGGCACGCGGGTGCGCCTGTATGCCCCGCGCAAGTAGCCGAAGAGCTGCTTCTCGACGCAGGCGTTCGGAATCTTGAAAACCGTCTGCCCCATTTCCCGCCCCGCCATCGACAGGATGCCGTAGTAGTGGAAGAGGGAGCGGAAGTTCGCTTCGTCGGCGATCTTGTCAGCCGGGAACGACTCGACCAGGTCGAAGGAAATCCTCCCCGTGGCGGCCAGCTGCTCCGTGAGCGGCAGGACGTCTTCGATGTTTTCGCTTTCCGCGTCTTCGCCGTAGCGCTGGCTGAACTGCCGGTGCTGGATGTCCGCTATCGTCTCGAGCTTGTCGTAGTCGGTCTTGATGTTCTTGTCCACCATGTCCTTCGGCGCCTTGCCGGTTTTCACTAGCGCCGAGAGGTGGTAGAGCACCATGTCGGAGTTGAATACCGACTCCTCTCCAATCTTGTCTTCGGAGAAGCAGTAGCCGTCGTACCATGGCTTGAAGGACTTCACCCACTCCTCCGGGGCGCCGTCGGCATATCTGCCCGTCCCCTTGAAGTCGGTGTAGAGGCGGATGCACTCGGCCTCCGAGAACCCGAGCATGGAATTGAAGTCAGCGTCCTGCGTGATGTTCGCCGCGATGTTGAAGCCGCTCGTGAGGTCGTCCATCGTCACTGGCGAGACGCCCGTCATGTAGATGCGGTCGAAGGCTGCTTTGAAAAGTTTGAACCAAGACCGGTAGAAGCCCTGGCCATGCGTTATGTCGCGATACGTTTGGTTTCCGTCCGCGCGGAGCATCTGGTTTGTGAAGTTGTCGTATTCGTCCAGCATCAGGTAGAGGGGGAGGCCGAGGCGTTTGGATGTTTCGACAACCGTGCTGAATTTGGACTGGGTTGAGAGTCCCCGCAACGAAGCGGCGAATCCTGCCCCGTAATTCGGCTCGTATTTCATGGCGAACACGTCCAGGCAGATGCCAAGGTATTCATCGAACCGCTGCTGCAATGTGGCGTTTGGCGAAGGGACGATGCAGGAGAAGTCAAGCGCCAGGACTAGATATCGGTTCCTGTTCTGCGTCGGGTTCTTCGCAATTTCGAGGCCGCCGAAGAGTTCGTCGAAGTTGTCCTTCTCGGCGATGTCGTAGTAGCAGCGGAGCATGTTCGCCATGAGCGACTTTCCGAAGCGGCGCGGCCTGACGAAGAAGAGGAAGGACCCCGCCCGCTCCAGGAGCGGGATGTAGCCAGTCTTGTCGATGTAGTAGAGACCTTCGCGCCGGATGCGCTTGAAGTCAAAGATGCCGTAGGGAATCTGGAGATTGTCTTTCATTGCTTCACATCATACCACATCGCCATGCGGGGCGCAACAGACGTTTGCTCGCCGGTTGTCAGACTTCTTCCGCTAGGATGCAGTATCAACTACGCGCCTATACAGTTCCGTGCAGCGGCCGCAGTGGCGGCAGTTGTTGGCGTCCTTGCAATTACGGACTGCATGCCAGAGGTCTTCGTTTTCGTCGAAGGCTTCGTTGCGGAAGGGCTTGGGGAAGGGGTTAACAGGATCCATGAGCCGTGCGAGGTCGCCTTTGTAGCCATACGTGGCGTAGGCGTCCAGGATGGCGACTGGGTCAATGTGCCGGCGCGTGGCAAGTTTCACCACATCGACGAAATCCTCGTATTCCGGCATGTCTTCCGGACGGAGCCATGTCGAGCGCAGGAAGTCTTCGTATGCACCGCTTTCATAGCGGGCGCGGCAGCGGAAGAAGGTGAAGCCATATTCATTCATTGCGGCCACGTCCTGCGGGCGGCGCCCGTCGCCATGGCCGTGGAGGTTGTCGTGGAAGGTTTGGAATGGACACTGGCGCAGGCACCCGCTGTTCGCCTGCATCCCCAGCGTCTTGCCGTTCGCCCTTGCCCAGTCTGACACTTCCTTCAGGTAGGCGAGATCGCGGTGGTGTTCGCGCGAGACATAGAAGGAGTCGAAGAGCTCCATCACGCTTTCAAAGCCTACGGTGCCGTGGACGCGGAGGTTGATGCTCCACCGTATCTTCACCGACGGGAAGTGGCGGCGCAGGACGGCTGCCACGAATGGCGAGGTCGTGGTGACGGTGTCAGGGAAGAGTCCGGCGGCCCCCATTTCGTCTAGGTTGCGGACGATGAAGTCGGCGAGGGTGGTCGAAACGGCGTCGTCGCCGTAGCAGTTGCAGTTGAAGAGGGTGTCGAGTTCGATGCCGTTGGCGCGGGCCCATGTGAGGTCGGAAACCAGGCGTTCGCGCACGCCTTCCTTGGAGTAGTCTGGCGCGGGGCGGCAGGATAGGACTCCCGGCCAGGCGAAGAACACCTCGCGGATGCGCGGCAGATGGCGCTCGCAGGCTTCGATGAACGGGGCGTTGAAGAAATGGCCTACGGCCAGGTTACGCTTTTGCATGGGCTACCTCGCATTTGCGTCCGTGGGTGCCCCGGACTGTCCCGCGGCAGAAGAGGAAAAGCTCGGCCGGATCGTAGCCGGGCTTGTTGTGGATATCGACATGTGAAGCGAAGTCCGGCGCTTCGCGGGAATTCGTCCACCAGCGGTAGTCGCACCAGGAGCCGCTTTGGGCGAGAAGGATGGTCCTCCCGTTTAGGCGTTCATCCGCCAGGTCGTTTTGTGTTTCGTATTGGCCGGTGGCGAGGAGGATGTCGCGGGCGCGGGCGGACTCTTCGCCGTAGAGGATGCAGAACTCATGGTCGCAGAGGGCGAAGGCGCGCGACTGGTAGAAGTCAGGATAAGCCATGCCGGCGACTTCGCGGGTGCGGAAGAGCCCGGCATCGCGGAGGGTCACATTCGGCATGACGGGAGGTTCGGAGACCTTTGTGATTTCGTAGTCGCCCAGCACCTCTAGGGCGCATCCGCGCCTTTCGCAGAGGGCTGCGACGCGCTCGATCTGGCGGGTGAACTCGGCAAAGGCGGCGAGGTCGCGGGGCGAGTCTGGGCCGTATTTCTGCGCGGCGTAGTCAAGCGTGGGGAGGTAGAGGTAGCCCTCATCGACGTCGTGGAGTTCGGTCGCCACCTCAAAGTAGTCGATGCATTTGCGCCCGACCTTTGGCGAGGCGAGCGGCCCCCAGTAGCGCCAGAGCGGGAAGGTGCCGCAGCTACGGCGCAGAGTGGCGGCGAGTTCCGTCGGCCTGGTGTAGCAGGACATGACCATGCCGCCGCCGTGCTTGTGGATTGGGGCAGGGGAGATGATGAGCTCGACATCCTCTCCGAGCGACTGCTGGAAGAAGAATACGCCGGAGTTGCGGCTCCAGATGCGCTTCCCCTTCACGAAGCGGCAGCTCTGTTCCCAAAAGGCCGGCTTCTGGAGATCGTCGAGCCATACGCCGTTGGAGAGCATTCCGTGTCCCTCCGGCTTGAGGCCGGTGCGGAGGGTCGCCTGCGCCACGCAGGTGACGGCCGGGAAGACGCTGGGGCGAGGCTCGAAGCGAAGTCCGGCGATGCTCGTCGCCTTGCGGCGCTCGAGGAGGTGCCAGCCAAGGCCGGCGGCTATGACGGTCAGTTTCTTCATGAGGCGCTCACTTTCGGCATCAGGCGCTTCAAAATGAACAGAAGCGCGATCATGGCGAGCTGCACCGCGAGAAGGGCGATGTCGCGGAAGAGGAACGAGAAGGCGGCGACGACCGCGAGTTGGAGCCAGACAAGCGCCCCGATTAGCAGTCCGACGCGACGCTTGCGGGCTGGGTCGGCCTCCTCACCTTCGGAATACTTGGTCACAGCGGCGATGTATGCCGTCCAGGCCAGCGCCGCCACGACTGCCACCCGCATGTTCGCGGGGAGTTCGTTGTATGATGCCGCATAGCCGCAAAGGAGGTTCAGCCCGCGGCAGAGCCCCATCAGGAGCGGACTCTTTGTGCGGTTGTAGATGAGGATGCAGATGACGGTGGCGAGAGCGAATGGCCACCAGAAGGCGGGAAGTCCGGCGAGGTATGCGAGGGCGATGGCGCCGTAGAGGCAGATGGAGCGGGCGGCCCGCGCCGCGCCGAGGGAGATAAGCCCTTCGGGGATTGGGCGGTCATTGTCTGTTGCCGCGCCGACGATGTCGTTGTCGGCGAGGCCATACATGTAGAGGAGGACTGCTGTGGCGGCCGCCGCCAAGATCCCCTTGAAGGCGAGCGGGGCCGGAGTGCCAAAGGAGGCGACAGCCGCACCGGCGAGGATGTCGCCGGGGACCGTAGGAAGGTTCACAACCCTGAATAACCGCAGCCATGCACAAATCTTGCTGTTCATGGCAATGATTATAGCAAAATAACGGCTCTACTTGCTTTCGGCTGCGATATTGAAGTTTCTGTCAATGGTGGTCATTTGGAGTTTTTGTCAATGACACCAAGTGCAGGTCGTGTGGGGTGCCGTTGCGGCGGGAAGCCTCCCATTCCTCTACGGCTGCGAGGGCTTCGGCATCGGTGAGTTCGGGCGGCTGCGTGGCATCGGTGGGCAATGCCGGAAGGATGCCGATGCGGCGCAGGAAGCCGATTGCGTGGAGACGGAACGGCTCAGCAGTTATTGGACCATGGCCACGGGTGGCGTCTAGGTGCAGCTCGGAGTGTATTCCCTTCTTGCTGAGGAGCCGCCAGATTTTTGTTGAACCAAGGGGGGAGTATGGGTCGGCCCCGCCATGGAAGAAGCAGATCGGGCAGCTGGCTTCATCGAAGGCGAAGATGGAATCGACTGTCGCGCCCTCCCCGCCGTTCGTGTTCCGGCAGTCTAGGCCGTCGGTTAGGACATATGCCGGACAGAACGCCACGAGCCAGGCGAGCGGCGCATCCTCGGCGTCGAGTGCGTCCACGGGCGAGTATGGGGCGGGGCTGCGGGAGGACAACGCCATTAGGAGCGCAAGGTGCGAGCCTGCCGAGCATGACATCGCCCCGATCTTGGCGGGGTCGATGCCGCGGGCGGCGGCCTGGGCGCGGACTATCCTGATAGCGCGGCGGGCGTCTTCCCATGCGGTCTTGTATATGGGGATGCCCTTCGGGCGCGGAGTGCGGTATGTAAAGTTCACGCAGTGGACCCCGGCGCGGAGAAATTCGGCGACGAGCGGCTTGTAGGCAGGGAGGTCGCAGCAGCAGTCGTAGCCACCGCCTGAGGTGATTATGGCACATGCGTCGGTGGCGACGGCCGGGTCTGGCGAAGGATACCATTGGATGTGCGGCATGCGGGAGGCGTCAGGATCGAAGCCGGGGGCGGCTGCCTCCTCTGTCGTGGCGGCTATCTGGTGCGGCTGGAAGTCGGGGATGCAGCCTTCCGGCCAGAGATGGGTCTTGGGGCCAAATGGGGCGATTTCGTTTTGCATTTGATATCCTAGCAAAGGGTGAAGTCGAGGCGGCGGGCCTGGAAATCCACTCGCGCCACCTTCACGCGGACTTTGTCGCCAAGCGCCCAGCGCTTGCGGCCGGAGACTAGCGCCTCGCCGTAGCGGTCATAGCGGACGAACTGCTTGGAGATCGTGGCGATGTGGACGAGTCCGCCGATGGCCAGCGCCGGCAGATCGACGAAGAGCCCGAAGGAGGTCACTTTGGCCACGACTGCCTCGTATTCCTCGGGGTCGCCGCTCTCCACCTGCGCCTGGAGGAAGCGGAACTTCTTGATTTCAAGAAGGGTGCGCTCCGCCTCGTCGGCGCGCAGTTCCGTCTCGGTGCACTGCGCCGCCACCGACGGCAGAGAGGTCGCCGGAACCGATTGCTTCCTGCGCTCGACATGGTCGGCCAGCTGGCGGTGCAGGACGAGGTCGGCGTAGCGGCGGATTGGCGAGGTGAAGTGGGAGTAGCGGGCCTTGGCCAGGCCGAAATGGCCGTGGTCTTCGGCCGAGTAGATCGCCCGCTTCATGCTGCGCAGGATGAGCGTGTGGGCCTGTGCGCGGAGCGGATGCTTCTCGATGGAGGCGATGAAGCGGGAGAGGTTGGCTGGCTGGGAGATGTCGCCGGGCCTGAAGCCCAGCGCCTTGAGCGAGGTCGTGAGGTCGGCGATCTTGGCCGGATCCGGCGGCTCATGGAGGCGTGAGACAATCTTCACGCCGTGGAGCGACAACTCGGCTGCGACGGCCTCGTTGGCGGCGACCATGCACTCCTCGATCAGCTGGTGCGAGACATCGTATTCCTCGATGGTGAAGCCGGTCATGCGGCCGTCGGCGTCGATGTTGAGACGGCACTCCGGTAGGTCGAGGTCAAGCGCGCCGTTCCTCATGCGGATGGCGCGGAGCTGGAGGGCGAGTTCTGTTGCGCCGGAGAGGAGGTCGCGGGCGGCCTTGGGGAGCCGCGCTATGCCCTCTGGACGGCGTCCTTCGATGATGGCGAGCGCCTGCTTGTAGTTGAGGCGGAGCGAGGAGCGGATTACGCTTCGGGCGAAGGAGCGCGAAACAGGGCGCCCCGCCTTGTCGAAGACGATGAAGACGGAGAAGCAGAGGCGCTCGACGCGCGGCCGCAAGGAGCAGACGCCGTTTGAGAGAATCTCCGGTAGCATGGGGATGACCTTGTCGGCCAGATATACGCTGTTGCCGCGCTTGTATGCCTCGCGGTCGAGGGCGCTGCCGGGATGCACGTAGTGGGCGACATCCGCGATGTGGACGCCCAGTTCGCGATTGCCATCGGGAAGGACGGCGAATGATATGGCGTCGTCGAAGTCGCGTGACTCTGCGGGGTCGATGGTGAGGATGAAGCGCTTGCGGAGGTCGAGGCGGGAGCGGTCGGCAGGCTGGTCTGCGCCGGCTTGGCGGGAGCGTGCGGCGGACGGGCTCTCCAGGTTCTCCGCCTCCTCGATGACGGCGGCGGGGAAGTCGCCGGGGAGTTCGTATTCGCGGCAGATGGCCTCGGTGTCGAGTGAGGGGTTGGATGCGGGGCCGATGACATCGACGACCTCGCCGCGCGGGTGCTGGCCATCGCGCCTTGTCACGCGCACCACGATGCGGTCACCGTCGCGCGCGCCGCCTGCATCGTCGAGGACGATGTCGTGGAGGTAGGATGGGTTGAGCGGGATGGCGAAGAGTTCGCCGCCGGCGTCGGAGAGGGTTGCCGTGATGAGTTTGGCGCTCCTGGACACGATGGCGGTGATGCGGCCAGTCTCGCCGTCGCGCCCTACCTTGACGGGGCGGACGCGCACGATGTCGCCGGGAAGGGCGTCGCGGATGTCGGCGGGGGCGATTCGGAGGGTGCGTCCGCCAGAGGGGTCGGCGACGAATCCGGCGCCGGAGCGGACGATGTCGAGGCGGCCTTCGAACTCGCCTGCGGCGCGGCCTGAGGACTTCGCGTAGCGTCCGCCCTTGAGGACTGTGAGCTCGCCGTCTTCGGCCATTTCTGCCAGATGGACGCGCAGGGCCTTGGCCCGGCCGCCTCTGATGCCGAGGATGTCGCCAATCTCGCGTGGCGTCCAGGTGCGTCCTGGCTCGGATTCGAGGAGGTATCGTATTTGCTCGGTGAGCAGGTTTGTCGCTTGTTTTTTCATATTTGTTCCATTCCTTATTTCTTTTTTCATGTGTTTCTTTTATTTGTGGTGGGTGAAAAACTTATTCCCGTGCGTCGAACAGCGGTGTGCTGAAGTAGCGTTCAGCCGTATCCGGCAGGATGGTCACGACGGTTTTCCCAGGGCCAAGTTCGCGTGCGAGCTTGATGGCGGCGGCGACATTGGTGCCGGCCGAAATGCCGACCATCAGACCTTCCTTGGTGGCGAGTTCCTTGGCCGTCTTGATTGCCTCTTCGTCGGTGACGATGTAGATTTTCTCGTAAATCTTCGTGTTGAGGTTGGCGGGAATCAGACCGTCGCCGATGCCCATCTGGAGGTGGGTGCCGACAGTTCCGCCAGCCAGAATTGCGGCGTTCTCAGGCTCTACGGCCCAGATGCGGATGTCCGGGTTCTGCGCCTTCAGCACCTCGCCGATGCCGGAAAGTGTGCCGCCAGTGCCAACGCCGGAGCAGAAGCCGTGGATCGGTCGCGCCGCCTGCTCCATGATTTCAAGGGCAGTGTGGAGCCGCTGCGCCTGGGGGTTGGCCGGATTCGAAAACTGTTCTGGGACGAATACCTTTGGGTCTTCAGCCGCCATGCGCTTTGCAGTGGCCACGCACTCCTCGATGCAGTCGCCGATGTTCCCGGCATCGTGGATGAGCTTGACCGTTGCGCCATAATGGCGGACGAGCAGCCGGCGCTCGGCGCTGACGGAGTCGGGCATGATGATGATGGTCTTGTAGCCGCGCACTGCGCCCACCAGAGCCAGGCCGATGCCCTGGTTGCCACTGGTGGGCTCGACGATGACGGAGTCGGGTTTCAGAATCCCGCGCCTTTCGGCGTCGAGAATCATTTCGTAAGCGGTGCGGGTCTTGATTGAACCACCGACATTGAGGGCTTCGACCTTGACTAGGATTTCGGCTGAGTCCGGCTCAGCCATCTTGTTGAGGCGAACGAGCGGGGTATGGCCGATTGCGTCTAAAATGGTATTGCAGATCATGGGATTTCTATCGGAAAATTGGCTAACAATGTTACCAAAATCCGCGCATCCGCACAAGTTTTGTTTATTCGTTCAACGGCTAATTATGGCGGTGAAGTCGGAGCGGTCGGCGATGCGGTAGAGGCCGCGGCGTCCTTTTTTCGAGGCATCGACAGCCAGATAGCACTTGTCGGAGCAGCCTATGACCTTCATCAGGAGTTCCGCCTGGCGCTCGTGGTTGGTCGTGGCCACCTTGTCGTCGAGTCCGAAGGCCGAGAGGAATGCCTTGGTGATGTTGAGGCGCGACAGCTCCTCAAGCGTGGCTGCGCCGAGCATGGAGTTCAGCTGCGGGTCGTAGTTGCCGCCGAGTCCGACCCTTGCCCAGTTGGTCGGCATGTTGCTGAAGAGGTGCATCACGGGAACGGCGTTAGTGATGACCGTGAGGTGCTGGAAGTCGGCTTTTGAAAGGAGGACGGCCAGTTCATAGACCGTGGTCGATGAGTCGAGGAATACGATGTCGTCCTCCTCGATGAGGGCGATGGCCTTTTCGGCGATTGCGACCTTGGCGGCGCGGTTGGTTACGACACGCTCCTGGTATGTGGCGGAGGAGCCGCGCGTGTCGCGCTCGGGCTTGTAGAGGATGCCGCCATGCACATGCTCGACCGCATTGCGGGCCACCAGCGCCGTGACATCGCGGTGAAGCGTAGCCGCGCTGATCTTGAACTTTTCCATCAGCTCCTTCATGGAGCATGTCTTCCTCGCCTTTACATATTCGAGGATGCGGAGTGTGCGGATATTTGCCATGCCAATATTATACCAAGTCGCAAGTTGCAGGTCGCGGATGTGAGGGCAGGGCCTTTTGCCCTTATCTGGAAACGCAAAGGCGGCCGCCGTCGATGACATGGTTGGTGCCGACGATGAAGGCGCCTTTTTCGGAGGCAAGGTAGAGCGCGAAATCGACGACTTCGGATGGATCGGCGGCACGCCCGATGAGCGTCTTCATGCCCGCCATGCCGGGACGCGTCAGGACTGGCCCCGGCGAGACGCAGAAGGCGCGGACGCCGTGAGGCGCACCGTCCTTTGCAAGCGCCTTGGTGAAGTTGAAGAGCCCGCTCTTTGCCGTGCCGTACATCGAGCCGTTGCCGTCGCCCTCGAAGCCGGTGACGGAGCCGAGGAGGCAGATGACGCCGCTTCCCTGCGCTACCATCGTCGGCAGGCAGGCGCGGGCCATGTAAACGGGGCCGCGCAGATTCACGTCAAGCCCCCAGTCGATGACATCCTTCGGCTGCTCGTGGAAAGGAACGTGACTGTTGCGGCAGCGAGCCTCGTTGCCGCCAGCGAAGGAGAAGAGGAGGTCAAGGCGTCCAAAGCGTTCAGTCGCCAGGGCGGCGGCCTTCTGCGCATCGTCCCAGCTGCGGACGTCGCACAGGCACGGGACGGCCTCGCCGCCTGATGCGGCAGATGCCGCGTCGGCCGCGATGGCTGCGGCCTCGCGGTCGAGCGCCTCGGCGTTCACGTCGCACATTATGACCTTGGTGCCGGCCATTGCCAGCTCCCTTGAGGTAAGAAGCCCCATTCCTGAGGCCGCGCCAGTCACGATGGCGACCTTGTTCTCATAGTGCAGTTCAATTGTTTTCATGATTAATCTCCTGCGGATCCTCGGCGGCTTCAAGCATTCCCGAACCGTCGTCTTCGCCCTCGCCGTATGCGGCGGGGCGCGCCGTGGCATCAGCGACGATGCCGTCGTAGAGGTTGTCAAGTGTCGCCGCTCGGACGGATGGCTTCAGCTCACATTCCCACACGATAAAGACGCGCCATCCCTCTTCCGCCCATTGCTCTTCGTGCAGGGCGTCGCGCTTGACGTTGCGGCGGAACTTCTCCTTCCAGAACTTCACATGCGACTTCGGAGTCGTGGCGACCTTGCAGTCCGGATGGCGGTGCCAGAAGCAGCCACGGACTTCAATGAGCGCATTGTATTTGGACAGGACGATGTCGGGATGCCCGGGCAGTCGCTTGACATTGACGCGGAAGCGAAGACCACGAGAGAAGAGGTAGCGCCGCACGATCAGCTCGGGCTTGGTGTCCCGGCTGTGGATGCGGCTCATTGTCCAACTCCGCTTCTCCTTTGTCAAAGTGTCGGTCATGGAGGAAGTTCAAAGTTTGATGTATCTAGTGTATCGTTTTTGTATTTTTGAACTGATGGACACTAGCGGTTCCCCTTGGCGCGGTTGTGGGTGCGGCAGAGCATCTGGCAGTTGGAGATGTCGGTCGCGCCGCCCTTGCTCCAGGCGGCCACGTGGTCTGCGTCCATTTCGCTGAACTTCCAGATGCGCTTGGCATTCGCGTCGTGGCCGACGGCGCAGAGCGGACAGTTTGACACGCCCTTCTTCTCGGCGTCCGCCATCTGCCGCGCATAGACAGCCTTGGCCTCTTTGGGTTCGAAGACGCGCACGTCGAGAAGCCGCGTGTCCTTCTCGCCGCCGAGGACGTATTCGAATATTCCCTTTCGGCTCTTCACGAACTCGTCGGCGTAGAGCGTCCGCACCCGCTCCCAGACGGCCTCCGGGTCGTATGCGTTCGCGTGGTAGGTCTCGTATAGCCGCCCCCACTCGAGGCCGCACATCTCGTCCTCAACGCCCTTGAACACCGTCGCCGCCCAGTCGATGACGGTGCTGAAATACGCCTTGAGTTCGCCGATGCCCTCGTCGAAGCGGTGCTTCGCCATATAGCCGTCTATGTCGCCCCTGCCGACCCAGCGCAGCGCCTCGGCCAGTATCTCCTGCCGCTTCTCGTTGCCCCTGACGTATGCCTTCCACTTCTGGAGCATCGGCTTCATGGAGTTGGAGAACTCCTCCTTCGCCGCCGTGACGAACGGCCCGGAGTAGATGGCGTTCAGGAGTTCCTGCGCGTTGAGCGGGATGCCCGCGATGTTGATGGTCTTGAACCACTCCTTTATCTCACTCTCCCCGCC
>JAEEGL010650644.1_pt1 | contig 45304 bp, 49 predicted proteins | sample 9134231 | NCBI WGS metagenome assembly JAEEGL01 (sample SAMN16246548, study PRJNA631951) | gut metagenome | biome: gut microbiome; feature: rumen; material: fiber-attached | host: Bos | place: Iran: Karaj | collected 2018-10 | reverse complement strand
GTACTAAATATACTTTAACTACTTCTTGTTTATATGGATGTGGTACACCAATAGCACTTGCAAGCATTACTGCTGGATGACTTTCTAATAATTCTTCGATTTGTGATGGATAAACGTTATATCCACTTGAAATGATAAGTCTCTTTAATCTACTCTTATATGTAATGTAACCATCGCTATCCATTACTCCAATATCACCAGAGTGAAGCCATACATTACCATCTTTATGAATATGAAGAGCAAGGTTTGTTTCTTTTTCATTGTTATAGTATCCAAGCATTACATTTGGACCACTAACACAGATTTCACCTTCTTTACCATAAGGAACTTCTTTATCATTAGGATCGAATATTCCAATATAGCATCCAGGGAATGGAATTCCAACTGTTCCATCTTTCTTAGGAATCCATTTTTTTTCTAAAGCAACAGCAGCTAAGCTTTCGCTCATACCATAACCTTGAACAAGTCCAACTTTAGAACCTTTCTCTTTAAATAATGCATTAACATCTCTTGCAAGTGATTCTTTAAGTGAATCTCCTCCACTGATAGCATATTTTAAATTACTAAAATCTAATTTATTCTTTCTCTTTTCAGGAATCTTTAATAGTGCCTCAAAAAGTGTTGGAACACCAATAACGAATTCTGGTTTATGTTTAGTAAGAATCTTATCGAATTCTTGAGCTTTAAATGTTGGAATAAATATACATTCAGCTCCTAAACAGAATGGAGTATAAATACATACGCCTAATCCAAATCCATGGAATACTGGCATTATTGATAAGCACTTATCACCTTTTTTGATATCAGCAAATACTGTAATTGATTGTTTAGCAAGAGCCATAAAGTTACCATTAGAAAGTACTATTGCTTTTGGTGTTCCAGTAGATCCTCCACTATGTAACATAACAGCTGGATCATTCTTACCAAAGTCATTTATATATCCAGTACTATCGTATGATAAACCACTCTTTAAGAAATCATTCCAGTATACATATTTATTAGCATCTTTTGCTTTTGGTAATTTATACTTTCTACCAAGAGTAAATTTATACATAGTCTTCATAAAGAAAGACATGTAATTACTTGGCTTAATTATAATTATTTTATATACATTCGTATCGTTTATAAAGTTCTTAATCTTATCATAATCCATATCGATTACTATTAGCATGACACTTCCAGTCTCGACAATAGTATTCTTTATTTCATTTTCACTAGATAATGGATGAACCATGTTAGATATAGCACCTATTTTATTAAGTGCAAGAAGTGCAATCATAGCATCTGGCGTATTAGGCATACACATAGTTACTACGTCACCTTTTCTAATACCATTACTTAAAAAGGCATCTGCACATATATTTATATCTTCTCTTAAGTCACTATACGTTATCTGTTTACCATAATATGTGATAGCTATCATAGAATTATAGTCTTTAGTACATTCTTCGAAATAACTATACATAGTTAGATCTGGTAATTCACACTCCATAGCTTCATCATCATAATATTTCTTCCAAGGTGCTTTGGGTTTTCTATTAAAACCTAAGAACCTAAATAGTTTCATATCAAAAAGTCCCATAATAAATTACATCTCCAGCTTTGAAGCTAAAAAACTTCAAAATATATTATAACACATAAATAAAAAAAGCTCTATTTATTTAGAGCTTTTTAGTTTTGTTCTCTGCATTTAATATCGATAGTTCCTATACCACTTTCTACGAATACTACGTTAGGTGCACTACCTACTTGACCGCTATCCATTAAATGGCCATCAATAACGATATCTCCAACTCCCTTTTTAACTACGAAAGTATAGTTATCCATAGGCATTAAAGCTTCGATACTTATATTACCTACTCCACTTTTAATTTCACTCTCTCCAGAAAAATTAGATCTAATATGAGTTTCTCCAACACCATTAGATAATCTTAAGTTATTGATTAATACTCCATCGATATTTACTTTACCTACACCAGTAGATATTCTTGCTTCTTTGTATACTATCAAGTTATCTATATCTGTTTTACCTGCACCTACTTCTAGATTCAATTTATTAGTAATTAGACTACTTACTATAACATTACCTGAATTAGTTCTTATATTTACTTCTTTAAAGATAGTAGATGGTAAATGAATAGTCATATCATAACTTTCAAAATAATTAAATAGTGTTAGTTTCTTTTCAAATATCTTTATTGTATTAGTATCAGCATCATATTCGACATTTATATTTTTATTATTAGTCTCTATATTGAATATATCTGAATCAATAATAGTAACATTAGTCTTTTCAGTATCTATCATAAATACGAAATTATCTACATTTTTAATCATATTATTATGTATTAATTCAATTGCATTATCATATTTATTACTACTTCCAAATAAGGATGATAATCCAAATAATAGTGATGTTCCTCCGAATACTATTAGAGCAATTAAAAGTATTGCTACTACTTCTGCTAATAGTTTAATTACTTTTTTATATGTACTCATAGTATTTCTACACCTCCAAATATATTTTTAGCATGTATAAATACAGTATTATTATTACTTGATTTATTCTTTCTATTATTATTTGATTTACCAAATATATTATTAGATTTAATTATTACATTAACATTATTTGGAAGAATGAATACACTTTTACCAAATATAGATGTACTTTCTATAACTATATCTTTATTAATGTGGGCTTCTGATAAATCAAAGATTAACTCTCCAAATATACTATTAGTATAATTCCCATCAAATTTCTTAGTTACTTTATATACTTCTTTTCCAAATACTGCTGCTACTTCATTAAATTCTCTTTCTTTTTTATTACTATCAAAATAATATGAATAGATAAATGATAGACCTACTGCAATTAATACTACTGGAAGAGTAAGTTTATATACTACTGAGAAATCAATAATGGATATTGATGCTAAGAATAGTAATAATCCCATAAGTAGGAATATTAAACTTATTGCTTTATCTTTACTTGTAATTAGGAAAGATATTGATGGAATTATTATAAATAAAGTCCACCATCCTTTAAAGAATGAAGTAAAGTTAATTATATTTAATGTATTAAGTCCTATCAATATACCTAAAATAAGTATAGCAAGTCCTAGTATTACACCACTTATTTTCTTCATATATACCTCCAGTAATTATTAGTATTTTATATTATATGAATTACAGTTTTTATCATTTATACAGTCAAAGTTTTGACATGCCGACTGATCTCCTCTTCTTAAGCAATCATACTTTAAGAAAAATTTTCTCATTAATACTACTTGTTCCCATTTGTTTTTTGGAGCAAGTTTAAATGTTTCTACTGTTAGCTGCATGTACTGACTTGATGCGTGTGCTACTGTATAAACTCCTTCTGATTGAAGTCTAGATGTATCAATTACCATTCCAACGTGACCATTTGTTCCTACTAAGTCACCTGGAAGTAATAAATTCTTTATATAATCGATATTGTTTTTTGTAATATCTACTCTCTCTACTTTTACGCTTACTAGTTTATTACCATTAGCATCGTTTACAGAAGCACTACTATTAGCAGGGTTATGCATCTCACTACTAAGTGTTCCGTCGTGACCGAAGGCCTGACCATATGACCAGAAAGTAAATCCAGAGCAATCGAATCCAGCTGGTAGTTGTGGTGGCCATTTAGAAGCATTATGCGATACATTTTTATTACATCCAATATTTTTTGGAATACCGCTATAATAGCATTTCATCGTATGGCATCCACCAGGGAAATATGGTACTTTAATACCTATTTCACTAGATATATATTTTGCAGCAGCAACTACTCCTGCTCTCGTTCTCGTTCCTGCTCCATTTACTTTAGCTTCTAGTTCAGATTGATATCTATCTCTTGCTCCAGCCTGGTTCTCTAAACATACTTCATTTTTAGAATTGGCATTAGGTCCAACTCCTCCGATAGCTCCGCCACCAGAAGAACCTCCATTTGATCCTCCAATAGCTCCACCACCTGATGAACCACCATTAGAGCCACCATTGGATCCTCCTTGTGAAGATCCATTACCATTTCCAGAACCACTATTACCATTACCATTACCATTTCCTTGTCCATTACCATTTTGATTTTTTGGGTTTTGTTCTGCTTTAGGATTAGTTATAACAAGGTTTTGTGCTGATTCATTATGTGATAGATTACCAGTTCCATAGTATGCTACTAACTTTTCTGATGCTGTTCCAGTGCTTTTCGTACACATATAATCAGCGGAATACTGATTAAAAGATGCTGCATCAAGAAGTACTGTAACAATAGTAGGAATAAAAAATATTAAAAGTACTGCTATGATTCTTCTAGTTATTTTAGAAAGCATTATCTCTTTAGCTTTACTATCTTGACCTAATATTCCATGACTAAAAAGATCAATTGCTACAAATAGAATTAAAGCAATTGGTGCTAATATTCTAAAATATGCTAAACATTCTTTTATTAGATTTATTGCATCCGGTGTAAAAATACCATCGCAACTAGCATCTAAATGAAATATCATAGTATCACCACTTTATTTATAATATTCTATAAGATTACTTTCTTCACTATTTAGTCCAAATATTGAATAATTTGCAACATCTATTTCTTTAGATGTTACTACCATATGAACTTTATCATTTATTTTTAATAAATATGCAAGACTATATGTATCTAAACTATTAATAGTCTCATTGTCTTCTTCATAATCAGAAAACGAATTATCAAGATACATATTGTAATATTTATCGTTATCTTTTATAAATATTCCTGAAAAAGAATTCTTCACGTCATCCATATCATAGTAACTAGCATAATAGATAACTTCAACGTCACCATTACCATCTAGATCATACTTAACTTTTTTGAAGTATCCAATATCTTCCATATCGTTAATAAAATCTAGATCATAATACATTTTTAATATATTAAAATCATCATTGTTACAATCTTCTTCGTTATATTCTAGTACTTCTATATCTGACGTAGAAAAAATATAAGGGTGTTCAAATAAATAAGCGTTATCATCATCTTCATTCTTAACAAAGATCTCACCATTTTCATCCATTCTTTCTACTTTATAACTACCTATATATTCACCATTTGAAAAACCAAACAATTCTTTATCTCTAAGAGTTTCAAAATCAATTTTTGAATAGTAATTATTTTCTTTATCAAATGATAATATGACACTGTTATCTATTACTAAATAAGTCTCATCTTTCTTAATTAAAGATGTAGCATATATAGCAATTAAAAGTAGCAATATACATATAAGTGATACTATAACAACTTTCTTCAATTTAATCACACCCTATAATAATATTATATATTTATTAATTAAATTTGAATAGATTTAAACCTGTTACTTCATCTTTAAATCTATCTACTTCTCCATCAATAAGAGTAATTACCATCTCACATGTAGCAGATACTACTGCTCTATTTAAGTGACCCCCAAATACTTCTCCTTTATCGTTACCACAGCTCATATGAATATGAGTATAAAACTCATTATTCATAGTGTTTATAGTTCCTGTTAAAGATACTATTTCATGGTCTCCTTTAAATGAATTAGAATAATACTTTTTCTCATCTATTTTATATACTCCAACAGTAAAATCGTTAGTAGCGCCTAGTGCTGTTACACTAGCTAGTTTAATATTTTCTTTTAATGCTATCTCTTTAATAGATTCAAGTATTTCTTCTCCTTTGTCTATTCTTACAACAAACTTATCTTTAAATCTTCTATATTCCATAAATCCTCCTAAAAATCTAAGAATTTCATACCCAGGCTTCCATAGACATCTACTGCTCTAGGTAAATTAAATATCTTAGCTATAACTAAATTATAAATTTCATCTATTAAGAAGATTGAACATATAGTAAAACTCATAATTAAGAATGGTTTCTTACTCATCTTCTTAGATAGATATATAAATATTGGTAACATTACATATATTAATAGTAATGCACAAAATCCAAATACAAGTACACTTCTTAAGCATACGTAACCATCAATATTACCAAAGTTTAATATTTCAACGTTATAATCCCAGTATCTAGTTCCATCCTTTAGATTAAATATTAGCCATCCGGCAATATACTCTAATATTCCTGTAACTAGACTCGATAATAAGAATACCAGTACTGGTTTCTTTCTCAATTTATATGTAGTAAGTACTATTAAGATAGCACCTATTGCATATATATTTATCCAAGGAAGGAAGTTTCCTCCTTGCCAGTACCAATCTTTCATACCACCATTAAAAAAGTAAAAGATAAATTCATAGAGCCAACCAAAGGCACCACTAGATGCAATTATAAGAGCAAATATACCTACTATTTGCCATTTCTCTAATTTAATATCTTTATTTAAATAGTTTTTAAAAAACTTTTTCATACCTTTTTATTCTCCAATATATTAATAAGTTCTTCTTTTGTTTCTTTGTCTAGTTTCAATATTTTATCTACTGTATTTAGTTTAACACATTTATGATTATTAATCATTAATTCTATATATTTTGGTATATCAGTATACTTTATTTTACCATTTAAGAAATAATCTACTAATACTTCATCTGCTGCATTAAGTACTACTTGAGCACTATGTCCTTTTTTTATTGCAGTAAATGCTAATGCTAAACATTTAAATTTATCTAGATCTGGTTTTTCAAATTCTAGAGTTCTTATTTTAAATAAATCTAATTTTTCTATATTATTAGGTAGTCTATTTGGATAATTTAATGCATATGCGATTGGTATTTCCATAGATTTAGGTCCAATATTAGCCATAATTGTTCCATCTATAAACTCTACCATTGAATGAACTAAACTCTTTCTATGTACTACTACTTCGATATTATCTGGCTCTACATCAAATAACCATTTAGCTTCTATTACTTCGAAACCTTTATTCATCATCGTACTAGAATCAATAGTTACTTTAGGTCCCATCTTCCATGTTGGATGGTTAAGTGCATCTTCTTTAGTAATCTTATCAGTTATTTCTTTATCGAAGAAAGGTCCTCCTGACGCAGTTAAAAGAATCTTACTTATTTTCTTATGATCCTCTCCATTTAAACACTGCATAATGGCACTATGCTCACTATCTACTGTAAGAAGAGTTGCATGATACTTACGACTTGCATTAATTATTAATTCTCCTCCAGTAACTAATACTTCTTTATTAGCAAGAAGAATTATCTTACCATGTTTAATCATATTATAAGTTGGTTTAAGGCCTGCAATACCAACAAGAGCAGATACACCAATATCATAGTCATCAAGCTCTGATATATCATCCATTCCTTTATCTCCATAATAGATATCTACCTTCTTATATTTTTCTTTTAATTTATTATAATTATCTATACTTTTGATATATACATGTTTTGGTTTAAATTCTTCTATTTGTTCAATTAATTTATCGATATTATTACCTGCTATTAAACTACTTACTTCAAATAAATCTTTATTATTTCTTATAATATTTAAAGTACTTGTTCCAATAGATCCAGTTGATCCAAAAATATTTACTCGCTTTTTCATATTGTTACCTCTTTAATAATTTTATCAAAAATTTAGTAAGTTTACTATAACTTGACTATTTAGATAATTAAAAATCTAATATCTAGTTTATCTCTTTGATATAATTATTATAGAGGAGTTGGTATTGTGATACAGATAGTACTTTTAGTTTATCTAATTTCTATATATATATCTTTACCAGGGCTTTTTATAAAGTCAGGATACAAGTTTTATCTTGCCCTAATACCAATAGTTAATATATATTTCTTATTTAAAATATTAAAGATTAATCCAATCTTTTTAATAGTATATTCTCTGCTTATAATAGTACTTCCATTTAGAGAATTATTTGTTACTATGTTTGCAGTATTCTTTCCATTTATGATATGCGACGCTTTTGAAGATAATATTTTATTTTCATTACTTTGTTTGATAGTTCCTTTTGCAGGATATCCAATAGTTGCATATTTCAATGGTGTATACCAGTATGGAGGTGAAGAAATTGAATTTTATTAAAAATCATAAAATTCTAACTGTCATACTTGTACTAGTATCATTCTATTTATATTTTAATTATACGAGAGTTGTCGATTACGATAAGAATCTAGATACCAAAGATATGCATTATGTCAATGAACTTTATAAGAGTGACAATAGAATTTATAATGATCATCTATCTAAGCAAGAGAGAAAAATGTATGACTTTATGCTTGCTAATATAAGAAGTTATGAACCAAAAATTGAAATAAACTTAGGTGAATTTGGATGTAATGATTATCAAGATTGTGGTTCTCTTGTAGAAACTGCGACTAGAGCTCTTTGGGTAGATCATCCAGAGCTTATGAACTTTGCTGGTTACATGTGGCAATATGATCCTAATACGGGATTTATTCTTAGAATAGATTATGCTTCTAGACTTCCTTTTAAAGAAGCAATTGGAATACTTAGAACAGAAAAAATAATAGCAGATATTAAAGAAGCTACTAAGTATATGACCGATAAAGATAAGATAATATATGTATATGACTGGATGGGAAAACATAATTATTACGATAAGATGTTCATGTATACTTCTAAGAATCAATCAATTTATAATGTGTTTGTTAAAGGTAATGCTGTATGTGCTGGTTTTGCTAAAGCAAGTCAGATAATATTCTCACAAATTGGAATTGAATCTTATATAATCGAAGGAGAATCAACTGGACCACACATGTGGAACGTAGTTAAATACAAAGATAAATATTATTTCTTTGATTCTACTGCTTCAGTTAGTATTAGCGAGAATAATACTCAGTACCACTATTATGGACTTCAACAAACCAATATGAACTTCTATACTGTACGTAATAAAAGTTGGTATCCAGAAATAGAAGAAACTAATATGTTTGATATATAAAAGAGTGTATAATCTATACACTCTTTTTAAATGTTCTTGGAACTCTTACTGATATCGTAGATAATATTTCATAATTAATCGTCTTACATTTTTTAGCTATATCATCTAAAAGTATCTTATCATTATCCCAAATATATACTTTATCTCCTACTTTAACATCTTTAATACTTGTTACGTCACACATGAAGCTATCCATACAGACACTACCAATTATCTTAGCTTTCTTACCATTTATTAATACGTATCCTTTATTAGATAAATCTCTTCTTATACCATCTGCGTATCCTAGTGGGACAGTAGCTACTTTAGTCTTTCTAAGTGCTTTAAATCTTCTTGAATAACTAACTGACTCTCCTTCATCTATCTCTTTTAAGAAAGTTATCGTACTAACTAGCTTTGTAGTAGGTTTAACATCAATCTTTTTATACATTCCAGGAAACGTTTCATAACCGTACATAACTAGTCCTGGTCTTACAGCATTAGATACTCCATCATCATAGTTTAATAATCCATTAGAACTAGATGAATGAATGTATTTAATACTATCAAAATTCTTATTAAGAATACTAACTGCTTTCTTAAATATATCAAGTTGTCTTTTTGTATATTCTTCATCATTATCTGCACTAGATAGATGAGTATATACTCCTTCTAAAACTAAATTAGAATTTTTGATTAGATCTATATATTTATCAATATCTTTAATATTAATACCAGTTCTATTCATACCAGTTTCTATCTCTAGATGAATCTTAATATTCTTATCTTTAATATAATTAATAAAACTATAATCACTTACTCCTATAGTAACATCATATTTGATAATATCTTCTATATCAGTTAGATATGGTTCATTAAGAACTAATATTTCTTTTTTATAACCAAGTTCTCTTAAATCTCTAGCTTCTTTTACTAGTGCTACTCCTACTATATCAAAGTTATTAAGAATATCGATTCTAGTATTAATATATGTTCCATAAGCATTTGCTTTAACTACTGGTATTAAAGTTTTATCTTTAACATAATCTTTAATCTTTTTTAGATTATCTTCAAATATATCTAAATCTATCTCCATGCATGAACATCTCATAATCATCATCCCTCTATAAAACTATGTCTAATATAAATCCAATAATTACTCCAATTAAATATATAGTTAAAATAATTTTAGCATTTTCTTTTTTATCATCATTTTCTTTTAATAATATTAATACTCCTAAACCACTTCCAGTAAGTAGTCCTGACATAAGTATTCCTTTAGTAACTAGTCCAGATAAATATAACTCTGTCATAATGACACTACTGGCACAATTTGGAATAAGTCCAAATAAACTAGCTATAAAGTATCCTAAAATATTCTTTTGTAGTAATACATCTTTTAAAGTATCCTCTCCTACTTCAAAGATAATTATATTTATTAATAAGTTAGCAATAAGAATAAATAATCCAATCTTTAATGTATGTTTAATACTTGATAAAAGCATTCCGTCATTCTCACAATCACAGTGATCTTTTTCACATAGATCATGTATTTCTTTTTTAGCTTGTTTCTTTTTTCTATAGAATAAATCAATTAGTAATCCAAATGTAATACCTACTACTACTTTGAATCCTACTATCTTTAAGATAGTCATTATATTTACTTGTTCACTTAACATTATTGGAAGCATTTCATCACTAGTAGATAAGAATACTGCAATTAAAGTACCTACAGTAATCAAACCACTAGAATATAAGTTAGATGCCATAGTACTAAAACCACACTGAGGTGCTGCTCCTAAAACTCCTCCAATTACTGGTCCAAACTTCTCACTTTTTCTTAGAAGTTTTTCGTTCTTTTTACTTAGTTTATGTTCTAAGAATTCTATTAATATAAAAGTAATAAATAGATATGGTAATAATTTTACTGTATCTAAAAGTCCTTCTAATAAAACGTCTATCATAGTGCACCTCTATTTTCTTATACAACTATTACATATACCATTTATCATTATATGTTCGTTGTTTATTTTAAATTTATGATCTTTACTAATATGTTCTGATAACTCTTTAATACAATCACAGTCGATATGTATTACACTTCCACACTTATCACATCTTAGAAAGAAATGATTATCTAAATTACACTCTTCTAGATATACGTAATAAGAGTTATTATTATCATCTAGATATTTACTTATCTTTCCTTCGTTTACTAATTTATCGATTACTCTATAAACAGTTGTTAACCCTGTCGTATCTTTAACATCATCATATATATCTTTAGCAGTAAATCTATTATGATGATCAAGTATCGAACTCATTATTATATCTTTTTGTTTAGTATTATAATTAGAACGCATAATATCACTCCAATTTGAAAATGTTTTTCATATTCATTATACAGCCATTATATTTTATGTCAATAAAAAAGTGATTGAACAATCACTCTTTTTCTAAATTAACATATTCAATTATCCATTCTTCAAATATGTCTGGATTTTGATATTTATCATAGTCTTCATCTTTATTGGCATCTAGATAAGCTAGTATCTTACCTTTTTTTACTATTATTATACTTGGTGCATATCTTACTTCATTAAAGAATTCTGTCTTCTTATATTCATCGATACTCATACTTAAGAAATCAACTTTATATTTAAGCATAACTTTTTCAAATATCTTGTCGCATGGAGTAGTAAAATTACAGAAATGATTATATGTATATAATACATAATTTTCATCTTTAATTTTATCGAATTCTTCTTTAGTTATATCGATATATTTACCTTCATTATAATATTTTGATTCTAGATATATTCTAGGATTAGTATTATCGCATCCTATAATTATAAATAATGATATTAATATTAAAAATAATGCTTTAATTTTCACTTGAAACCTCTGTTAAGCTATCAAAATCAATATCATGGTATGTAACTTTCCAGAAATCGTATTTAGTTTCTCCGTCTTTAGTATTTTTAACCTCTACATTATTCTTTCCATTATAGAACCAGTATCCACCAGTATTATAAATCTTATTAGCATCCCAACCTAGTGATACTAGAAGTTCTTTAGTCATTCCTGCGTAACCTCCGCCACCACACATTAGGAATATAGTCTTATTCTTAGGGAAATAATATTCAAGAATTTCTAATGATTCTTTATAATTTGCTACATATTTACCCTCTTCATTCTTAGAGAACAATGTTCTACCTAAGTAGCTGTCTCCTACTGGTTCAGGAAGACCTTCTACTTTAGTTAGATATGGATATGGTACTACTTCAAATCCTTTAACAAATCCTGATAGATAACTATCTCCTCCGATTGCTTCATAGTTTCCTGGATCTTTAAGCATTCTCATATCTCTATATACTGCATCGTCTCTACCTAGATATTTATCGATAGTCTCTTCATTAATATTCTTATCGATTCCAAGTTGTCCTCTTTCTCCTCCTGTTACTTCTGGTTTTGGTAGTGTTTCTACTTTTTTACTAGTATTAAAAATAAATAAACTAGCGACTAGTGCCAATAAGATTAAACCACATACTATAATAAAATCTTTTGTTTTCATAAAATCACCTCACGAATATTAATCTAACATAAAAACACTCAAAATGATATTGAGTGTAAGTTGAGTTAAGTTAATTTGTTAAATATTGTGTTATCTTTCTTTTGTACATATCTTAAATAATAACCTGCTATCATCGAAGATAACATCGTAGTTAATATTAGTACTGTAAAGAACTCTAAACTAATAATATTATTAGCATATGCTACTGTTGCAAGTACTATACCTGGACCACCTCTTGCATTCATTGTAACTGCAAAATTAATCTTCATAGTATTAGATACTTTTGAGAATAAAAGCATTACATAAGTACCAATAAACTCTAGTGCAAAGGCAATCATAAAGAATATTATAAATCTTAAAATTGAAAAGTCATGTACTACATTGAGCTGTATTCCTACAAGTGCAAAATAAATTGGTACAAAGAATGAGAATGCAAAATTTTCTAAAAATGCTACACTTTGTTTTGACTTAGTTCCATATAATGACTTAATAAAGTATCCTACTAGAAAGGCTGAATACATAATATTGATTCCTGCTTTAGATAGTAAGCCACACATAAGTAGTAATAGTACAAAACTTAATGTATAGAAAGTTCTTATATTTATTTCTTTTTCTCTTTCTTTGATAAATTTAGATATTAATGTAATTATTACAAATAAACCTAAAGTTGTGATAACTACTATTATCATTTCTACTAATTTAATATTACCGGTCGTAGCTATTCTAGTTGCCATATTTAGAAGTATCCATAATATTAAATCTTGAAAAGTTGATACTGTAAGTATCGTATTAGAAAACTTAGTATTCATGATACCCATATCAAAGAATATCTTACTAATTACTGGAATACTTGTTATAGCTACTCCAATACAAAATACTAAAGAAAATGCTATATCATTATTAATTGATCCAATGAAATAATCTTTATACATATTTATAAATGGAATAGCACCTAACATTGGAATTATAGTTGCTCCAAAGAAGACTAATCCTATTATCTTACTATTACTTTTATCTATCTTGATATCTGTATTATAACCAGATAAAAACATAAGAAATATTAATCCTAACTGGTAAAAGATATTAAGTACTTTTCCTTCTTCACTATAGTTAAAGAAAATTCTACTCATTAGATCAGGACATATGATAAAGAGAAAACTTCCTCCAATTATCATACCTCCTATTATTTCTCCTACTACTCTAGGACCTTTTATTTTTTCAATTAATGTTCCAAATATAAATGCGCTAAGTAAAAGTAGTGAGAGTGCTACTAAAGTGACCATTACGTCATGTTCTGAAAGTGTTATAAGTTTCATTACTGTTTAAGCCTTACATCGATTGAATCACTTATTATTTTATAAGTAGCTACTCTTTCATATTTAGGAACATTTTTATTATATTCTTCTATTACTTTATCAGCATCTATTTCTCCAGTAACATAGATACCTACTTCGATCTTATCATTTTTAATATATGCTTTTACATCATTTATATTTTTATCTTTTTCTTTAATACCATTTTCGATAGATTCTGCCATAACATTTTCTCCGTTACTAGTAAGTAACATTTTTTTCTTTCTTCCTTTTAAGAATATCTTATTATTTTTAATTATTCCTAAATCTCCTGTATGGAAGAATCCATCTTTATCAAATACTCTCTTAGTTAAAGATGGATCAGTATAACCTAGGAAGACACTGTCTCCTTTTACGATTATCTCTCCTACTCCATCTTTATCTGGATTATCTACTTTAACTATCATATCTTCAAATGCAGTTCCAACACTTTCTAAGTCGTCATCACCAGGGTATGCAATACACAAACTACTAGCTGTTTCAGAAAGTGCATAAGCTTGCATTAAGAATAGTCCTTTATCTTTATAAGTTTGTCTTGTCTCTTTAGATATTGGTGCTCCACCACAGAATAAGTATTTAATATTCTTACCAAATGCCATATTAATATTATCTTTATATGCTGCTAGTAAATTATTAAATACTAGTGGTACTGCACAGAATACTGTCGGATTAGTTTCTAATAATTCTTTACCAATATTTTGAGTTGAACTAGCAAGATATAGAGAGAAACCTCCTACTAGTGAATACATAAAGTTATATACTGAACCATATGTATGGTTAAGTGGTAAGAATAAATATGCTGAATCTTTATGTGATAGGTCACATCTTCTAAGTAATGAAGAATATCCTGCAAAGATATTTTTAAGTGATAACATAACTGCTTTAGATTTACCAGTAGTACCACTTGAGAATACTATCTTAGCTACTTTATTTTGATTTTTAATAGGCATATCTAAAAGTGTTTCATCAAATTTAGATTTAACACTATCCATAGATAGAGTTTTTATCTTAGTTATTTTTTCTACTTCTTTAACTAAGTCTTTATATCTATCTGAATATATTATTAAGTCTGCTTTTAACTCTTCTATACCACTTATTAAATCGTTTACTTTCCACTCTTTACTTACTACTGCACTTACTCCTACATAGAATGATACTGCTAGGTCAAACTCCATAAGTTTAGATGAGTTTTCACTAATAATAATTATCTTCTTATTTTTATAACCATTATCAATTAAATATTTAGCGTATCCTAAAGAGTTCTTAATAAAATCTCCAAATGTTATATATTCGTATTTATCATTTACTTTCTCATAGATATATGGATCTTTATTCCATTTATAATAATCCCTTTTAATAATGTTTTTTAGTCTCATTATTTAATCTTCCTTTCTAGTAAAACATATTCGTACTGAGAACTTATCTTTTCTTCTGCATATTTAGCATTTATTTTTCCATCTCTTGCAAGTGCTCCAATACTTGGTAAGTTACTTTCCATTAATTCTAACATAATACTGTATACTAGAGCTTTACCAAGACCAGTATGACCTTTTTCTACTCCCATATATAGCATTACATAGTCTTTTGGCTTCTTTCTTATTTTAAGTATCTTTGCAATATTAACTGCATTTAAGTGATAAACAATATTATTATAGTTAGGTACACTAATATAGAATCCAACTGGTTTACCTTTAAAGTAAGCCATTCTTACCATGTCCATATTAATAATCTTCTTAAAACTTTTAAATACTTCTACGAAATCTTCTTTCTCTACATTTTTATATATTGGGAAATCATTGTATAGATTAGTAACCATGTAATATAATTCTTCAATACATTTATCGAAGTCTTTATCTTTAGGTTTAACTATTTCATATCCTAATTTAATAAACTCGTCATAGTGTTCTTTAAATTTAGGATTTTTATATGATTCATCTACAGTTTCAAACCTGTTAGAAACATAATGCTCTTTAACATCATACTTATTAGCTTTAAATAAATCAAAATAATAATCTTTATTGTATGGTTCTCCTGTATATGGTCTTTCAAACTTATTTATTTTTAATCTATATTTAATCCAGAAAGAAGCATCTACTGGCCCTACTATAGATTTATATTTCTTCTCTTTAGCAAATTTATATGCTTCATCAAATAAATACTTAGCAGTTTTCTTATCATTAATACATTCAAAGAATCCTATGTAACATAGATCTAAATCATCAGGATAAGTAGTAATTATAAATCTACCTACTACTTCATCAGTATCATCATATATAAGAAACTTATCTAAGTGAAAATACTTACTAAGTGGATGTTTATCCATTAATAGTTCTTTAATAGTATCAGGATTTTCCATATTATCTTCTTTGGAATAAATCTTCTTAGCTAGTTTTGTAAAATCATCAATATAATTAGTTTCTTTATCAAATTTAATACACTTCATTATTTACCTCTTTCTATTATTTCTATTTCTCCAGTGTTTGCATCCATTTTTATCTTATCACCTGTTTTAATAATGTTAGTTGCATCATCTACTCCAACGATAGATGGTACTTTTAGTTCTCTAGATATTATTGCAGTATGAGAAAGTAGTGATCCTTTTTCTGATATTACTCCCTTACAAGTTGCTAATAAGAATACCCATCCTGGATCAGTCATTTTAGTTACTAATATCTTATCTTTAACATCTAATTTTTGATTAATATTATCTATTACTAGAGCTTCTCCAGTAACTATTCCATTTGATGATGGAGTTCCTAACAGTTTATCTTTAGTAATAGATTTCTTAACATTATTAACCATCTTATGATGTTTATCAAACTCAGTATGAGCAAATATTAATCTCGAATAGTTAGGTAGTTCATTATATATAACATAGTCATTTTTTCTATCTTTAACTATCTTTATTAAATCATAATCTTTATAGTTAAATATTTCATCGATAGTTAAATAAAATATATCTCTAACAGTTTTCAATCTTTTTTCTTTAACTAAGTTATTTCCAATCTGTAAGAACATACTTCTTACCATTCCATATATTCTAGATCTATTAAGTCTAGATATCTCTCTATTTTTAATACCAAGCATTGCTCTTTTAGAAATAAATCTTGTTATAAAGTCTTCATCTATTTCTTCTTTTTCTTTATAAGTTATACTTTCATATAATTCTTTTAATTTTTTTAAATCTCTTCTATATTCTTTTATTTTATCTTCTAATAGTTTAGGATTACTTCTAAAAGTTTCACTTTCTAGTTTTAATTCTTCAAGAGCTCTATCACCATATTTATATATGTAGTTATTTATTTCTCTTTCATAAATATCTTTTCCCCACTGATCTTTTTTATAGGCAATAGTTATTAGAGATTCAATTGGTTTTAAGCTCTCTATATTAGATATACCACTTATGTATTTATTTACTGTATCACTATCATAATTCTTCTTTTTAAGTCTCTTCTTTAATAGACCAGTAAATAGAAATGAATACATATCATTAACTAACGTTATATCCCAAGAGTCTAGTACTTCTTCTTTAACTTTATTGTATAGATTAATCACTTCTATAGTAGACATATTATTATTAAATTCTTTATGAAAGTCTTCATTAATAGTAATAAATTTATTATTTAATATATCCATATTTTTAGGTGCTTTTATAAGTTCATATATAGAATTAAAATATACTTTAATACGAGTAAAGAATGGTATTTTTACTTTCTCGTTATTGTAAGATTTATTCTTTACTCCTAACATATCTTGCCATATTGGTATTATCTTTTTGCTAAATGGTAAAAACTTAATAAAAGTATACCAGTTAGATATCTTATAATAGATTCTTGCAGAAGATGATCCAACCATGTTGTTAAAGCTATCAGAATAATTATTTATTACTTTTTTATTTTTAACTATTCTAAAAGCTGCTTTTTTAAATACACCACTATAAACAAATTTAACAAATGATATTGTAAGAGGAAGACTAACTCCTGGATAACTTTCTACGATATTACTATTATCTAATATAAGAACTTTTTCATTATTTAAAGTAGTAATCTTTCTTGTTTGAAGTATATATATATTTCTATCTTTATCTATAGCAAACTCTATATCTAAGCACTCTCCAAATATAGATTTAATTTTATTTTGAATTATTATTAATTTATCTATTAACTCTTTATCTAATAGATCTTTTTTACCTTCATAATAATAAATATTATCAGTAGTATTGTAATAATAACTAGTAGATGATTTTTCATCACTTACTACACTTCCTATACCCTTACCTACAGTAATAACTACTTCGTTTATTAGTCCATTTGGATTAGAAGTAAATATTACTCCAGATAACTTACTATCTACCATTTCTTCGATGATAACATTCATCTTTAATGAAGATCTATCAATATTATTTTTCTTTAAATAACTATCTATCTTTTTATTATTTAGTGAATTAAAACAATCTTTAACGCGTTTATTAATATCTTTAGGTGATACATTTAAATATGTTTCAAATAGTCCTGCAAAGCTAGAAATATCACCATCTTCTAAATTACAGGAACTTCTAATAGCATACTTCCCTTGTAAAGATGATATATCTATTTTTTTATCTTTATCTATCCAGTTGATAACTTCAAAAGATGGAACGTTAATTCCATTCTCTTTTAAAATTCTTAAGTTCTCATCTTTCATTATATCTTACCTATTAAAAGATAAATTACTACAGTAAGAAGCATTGTACTCTCTTGTAAATATGTATATCTTTCTACCTTATCAACTATTTTATATTTAGTAGGATCTCCCATAAATTCAATAAATTTATATGTCATCCATGATACTAGAATGAATAAGACTGCTACTGATAGTTTAGATAAGTTCCATACTAGTATAAAGTTGGTAATAATATCCATTATAGTTAGTATAAGTACAAATCTAGTTGATCTTTTATATCCAAATAATTTTGAGTAAGTAGTATAGTCATTTTCTTCTTTAGGATTCTTTATTTTTCTTGATATCTCCCAAATAAGTGCTGGGAAATATAAAGTAAATAAAGTCATAATAGTAGTTAAATTAATTGGATTTAAGTTATATTTAATTACTGTAAAGCTTATGATATATAAGTTAACTATCATCTGTACTGGGTTATGTGTTATTAGAGCTAGTGGTAAACTTGGTTGTATCTTAGCTCTTTGGAAAAACCATTTACTCATCAAATAACCATAGAAATAAAGTACTAAAAAGAATATTAAATTGTTCATAAATAGTATATTTAAAATAAACGCAATAGCTTCTACTATAACACAAGATATTACAATATCTTTTTTTAATACTCTTCCACTTGGAAGTGGTCTTTCAGGAAAGAGTTTTTTATCAGTTTCAAAGTCTTTAAGATCATCTGCTACTCTAAGCCAAAGCAAAAAGGCGAAGATCGTATAACCTCCGACAAATTCCTGAATTCCTATATCGAATTTAGTTACTCCTAGATTTAGTAGTACTATGAAATAAATCTCACAGAATACTATTAATCCTAAAAGCATTCTAAGAAAAAATGGATATCTTTCTTTATAATAAATATACATTCTCTTTAACATATTTTTTCTCCTACCTTATCCCCTACATTTACAATTGTTTCAATATCTTTAGAACTATATTTAAGTATATCTTTATCTACTTTAATGTTATTACATACAATTACTATAGTACTTCCTCCAGGAAGAAAATAACCTTTCTCTTCTCCTCTTTTAAAAGAAGCATAATCGTAATTAATTATTTTACCTACTAGAAGTGCTCCTACTTCCATATAGATTACTTTTCCAAAATGTTTTAAATCAAGAATACTATATTCTCTTTCATTTTCTTTAAATACTTTATAATTTCTAGAAGAATCACTTACAGTATGAAGTCTTCCTTTTATAATCTTCCTATCTAATCTTTTACCATCATCAATATAATGGAATCTATGATAATCATTTAGAGCAAGACGATATACAAACATATAGCCATCTTTATATGAAGATATATCTGTATTAAAAAGTTCTTCTAGTGAATATGTAACATTTTTAATATTAACTTTTAAATTATCTTCTATTTTATATACTAAAAGTTTACCACTACATGGACTTATAAATGCTTCTTTATCAAAGCTTATCTTATTTAGTTTTCTAATGAAGAAATCATTAAATGACTTATATTCTTTATTTTCATATAAATTCATATCGATATTATTATCACTTATAAATTTATTTATCTTCTTTTTACTTAGAAAACTTCCATTATATAGCCCATAAAGTTTAGATACTAATTTGGAAGTAGTTATATAAGTAAGTATTTTACTTTTATATATTTTATCTAGTTTGGATCCTCCAAAATGTTTAGTATCTATAACTTTTTTTAGTTTGCGATCATATACTTTTGTCATAATACGAATAAATATAGAATTGATACTGCTATAGCAAGAAGTAAGAATATTATTGATAAAACCATTCTAGGTTTTGGTATTTTTACTTTTACTATGAATAATAGTCCAACAACAGCTGTCGTAGTAGTATAAATAATTCTAAAAGTATCTTCATCTATCACATATGATAGTAAGTATACAACTGGGAAGAAAAATGCTGCATATGTCATAGGTAGACCAGTATAGTACTTAACTGGCTTATTATCATCTTCTACAGTTATATTGAAATGTGCTAGACGCGCTACTCCAAAAATAGCATATAGTATATATATTGGTAGATGATACCTACTAGATAATCCAACTGAGCATAGTATTACGATTGGAAGAGCAATAAAGTCAAATACATCGATTAAAGAGTCTAACTCAATTCCAAAAGCTTTTTCTTCTTTAGTTCTCTTGCACATTCTTGCTACTGTTCCATCAAATAAGTCACAAACTCCCGCTACTATTAAGCATACTAGAGAGTATTTGATTGGTTTTCCTTTAATAGCTAGTATTACTCCTAGAACACTAAAAGCAAGTCCTACATAACTTAGAATAACTGATCTATTCCATTTTCCTATCATTATTATTTCCCCTTTCTTACTTCACCTGTCGTACCATTTATTGTTATTGTTTCTCCATCTTTAATTTCATTCATTACACCTGTACAACTTACTATTGCAGGTATTCCATATTCTCTTGATACTATAGCAGCGTGGCATAATATTCCACCATACTCTGTAACTATTCCAGAGAGAATAGCAAACTTAGGTGTCCATCCAGTATCAGTGAACTTAGTTACTAATATATCGTTTTCTTGTAATCTATCAATTTCATCAAAAGACTCAATTACTCTTGCAGTACCAGTAATTATTCCATTGTTAGCACCAAGTCCTTTTAAAGAGTTTTTCTTAGGGCGAGTATCTTCTTCACTAAATACTTTTCCTATTTCATTTTCACTCATATAGTTACGATATGAATAATAATAATCTTTATTTCTCTTAATTAATCTATGAAGATCTTTCTTAGTATAATAACCATCTAGAAAATCCCATAAGTCTCCAACTTTTAAGAACCAGATATCATTTACATCATCTAATACTTCATCTTTAACTAAGGCTTTACTAAATTCGATAGTATAAATTCTAATTAGATAATAGAATCTAGTAGAAAGGTCTCTAAACTCTTCTCTCCACCATAACATATCTCTTATCTTAACTATCATTTTTTCTAAATCTTTATAGTTACCTTCACCAATCTTTTTCTTAATCTCTTCTAGTTTATCTTCATATCTCTTCTTACCTTTTTTAATATCTTCTTTAGGAGAGAATTCATCACTAAGTAAACATAAATCTCTTATATTAGATATTATTGGTGTAGGATCTTCATAATAACATGGATATGTAACATCAAGTTCTTTATCACTATGATATCCATACTTTTCTACTATCTCTTCTACTTTATCAAATAGATTTTTTTTCTTAGATTTTTTAAATTCTTTTGCTATTTCATCAATATCAGTAGTTTTCCAATATTTAAATATATCTTTATCTTTTCTTATTAATCTAGATACATCCCACATATCATAGAAAGGAAGTAAATGAGAAATATCATCGATATTACCTATAAGTGTTAAATAGTCCTCTTCTTCGATATATTTAAGAAGTGAATCTTTTTTTAAAGACTGATGTATCGTATTAATAAATATTTGCCAAAAGTAAGTTGATTCACTAAATAGATAATCATCATGAGTCAATTTTTTAAATGATTCATATATATCATCTATCTTATCTAAATCGTATTCTTCTTTATAAGTATAATATTTTTCAAGTAATTCTTCTTTTAATTTTTCTTTGTTCTTATCTCTTGTTTTTACTATTTTATTTTGAGCAAGTGCCATTCTTGCAATTGCAATAATACTTTTTAAGTTTGCTTTAGTTGTTTCTCCATCACCTTCGTATGTTGGAGTTATACCGTATTCGTTATCGAAATCTCTTTCTTTATAACCGATTACTCTACTCATAGCTTTCTTAACTGCAGAAAGATTCCAGTAGCATCTAGCATAGAACATATCACCAAGTTTAGATGGAAGTTCATCATCTCTTAATATCTTAGAATCTGTTATAAATTTTCTCAAAGTATATTCCCAAATATATTCGTATAAACTCCACATATAAGGAGTACAAATACTTGCTGATACTCCACCATCTTTAAAGTCTGCAGTAGACCATAAATAATCATATCCATCATATTTAATCTTAGTTATTCTTCTTGACTGTAATATATATAACTTATCTTTATATATTGCGAACTCAATATCACATGGATATCCAAAATAATTCATTATCTTATAAAATGTTGGTACGATACTTCTAATTATTTCACCACTAATATACTTATTCTTTTTAGAATAATGAAGCTTATCATCGAACCAATTATAGAAGTACTGTTCAGGCTTATTTTGACCACTTACTATGTTTTCTCCTAAACCTTTTCCTACTTCGATTAACATTTCTTTATCATTACCAGTAGTAGGATTAACAGTAAAACAGATACCACTATATTCACTATCTACCATTTCTTCAATGATTACACTCATAGCTAAATCATCAAAAGATATTTTATTATTTAAGAAATAATTAAGTAGTACAGGAGTAAACATAGATTTATAACAATTAACTATATTAGTATATAAATCTTTTTTACTTACATTTAAGAATGTTTGATATTGTCCTGCAAAAGAGAATCCTTCAAGGTCTTCTTTAGTACCACTACTTCTAACAGCATACTTTTTTCTATCACTAGATAACTTATCAATAATAGACTTATCTTCTTCTTTAAATTTAAATTTATCAAATAATTTAGATATATCTTTACTGATAGAATCTACATTATCTTTATTTACTTTCTTAAGAAGTTTATTTATCTTATCATTAATTTCATTATATTTAATCTCTTCTTTATATGTATCACTATCAAGTACAAAACCATCTGGTACATTAAATCCAGCTTTTTGCATTTCTATTAATGATTTTGCTTTATTCCCAACCTTTTTTATATCTTTTGTTTCATTAAACTTAGTAATCATATACTATTCTCCTAAAACATATTTTTTCTTAGATGTAAGAAATATAAAAGCATATTTATTATTAGATGGGTAACTGTACCAATCAAAATATAAAGCAAATATACTCCAATACCTATTGGATAAAACATCCATACTACTAGTGCTACACCAAATACTGAATCAGCTTGATCTAGTATTACAAAAAACCACTTTTTAGATCCTTTTAAAGTCTTACCTGGAACTATTCCTAATCTTCTTTTTAAGAAACTATTAGGTAGTTCAAATAACGCATAGAAAAGTCCGAGTAAGAACCCTATTAATAAATTATATCTATTACCATTGGGATGATTTATATAAAAGAAATTATAATCATTCCAATTAAATTTTCTAAATAAGTATCCTAAGAATAAAGCAAAAACTATATTAAAGAATATGTATCCAAAGAATCCTTTCCAAGTTTTATTATCTCCAAATATTCTTTTACCATCTTTTAATTTTTTATTAAAATCCATTGGTTTTTTTAAGAAATCTAGGAAATGTAATTTACAAAAGATCGAATTAATAACACCTGCTAAGATAGATCCTAAAAGTGTTACGTACATTTTAGCTATCAACATAATTATTCTCCTAAAACAACACTAATATTAGTATATAACAAACAAAACTGTTTCTACAATAATTTTATAGATTAAAAAATAATATAATTTCTTATATTATTCTTTATAATTAAGTGATTTCTCTATTTTATTCTTCACTTTTTAATTCGATATATAATTCTACTTTACCACACTTCGGACATATTCTTGCTTTAACAATATGTTCATCAAATGAATCATATTTAAATCCTAAAAAAGACTTTTTCTCTCCATCTGGTATTTGTACAAATATATCACTTTCTCCATCTACACCTATTTCAAATGGATGTTGTCCTGTTAAAGTACAGTTCTCTATCATCTTAACATTACAATCTTTACATTCTTTCATTTTATTACCACCTTACATTAATATTATATATTATTTACAATAATAAGTAAATTTGTGATAGAATATACATATGAGGTAAATTTTATGAACGAAGAAGAAAAAATAAAAAAAGCAGTTAAAGAAGCAAGTGCATCATTATGGATTGATAAATTACCTTTAGATAAAGAATATGTTGAAGCATATCTTGAAAAAAGATTAAATGATTTAGAAAATACAGAAGAAAAAGGAAAAGCAAAAGTTTTAAAAAGAGGTGCAAAGAAATGAGCAGTTTAGAAGAGGTCTTCCCTGAAGAGTATCTAAAAGCATGGAATGCATACTTTTATCCAGATACAGAAGTGTTTATTAATAAACTTAATATAACAGATCAAGATGAACTAGCTAGAAGAGAAGCTGAGTTATCGTTTGAAAGATTAGTAGAACTTAATGAGAATCCAATAAAAGGAAACTTTGATAAAGAACATTTATGTAAGATACACGAATATTTGTTTCAAGACCTTTATGATTGGGCTGGTAAATATAGAAATGTCTATATGGCTAAGAATCAGTCTTATTTTGCACCTACTGAACAGATAGATTTCTATTTAACTCAAGAACTGGAGATAATGAAAGAACATGCTAGAAATATATATAGTATTGAACAGCTTACATCGTTTATAACTGAATACTATGTTCTACTTCTTAATATTCATCCTTTTAGACAAGGAAATGGAAGATCAATTAGAGAATTTATGAGAGAATTTGTAGTTGAAAAAACTAAAGATTCTTATCTTGGAGAATACGATTTAGATTGGTCACTAGTAGATGGAGATGCAATAGATAGAGCTATGCCTCTTGCAAGAGTTATTAGAAGTCCAATAGAGATGGAAATAAGAAAGGCATTAGTTCCAAAAGAAAAAGTTAAGAATCTAAAAAAAGAGTTTTAATAACTCTTTTTTTTATATCTATTTTCTTTTTTAAGTATCTTACCTACTTCTTCTTTATGTGACTCTAGCAATCCTTCTTCATCTTTATTAGTTGAACTATCTAGTGTCTTAATCAAATAATCTCTTAGTTTATTTAAGTCTGAACCTTCTTTATATTTTGCTCCATCATCATCATCGATAACGCAGAAATGATCTATTTCTGGATGAAGAGATAAATAGCCGATTATTTCATCTTCCTTCCACATAGATATATAAACATTATCACCAAGATCTTTCTCAACATTTGGAGTTCTACCAATTACCTCTATTCCATATTTATTAAATAGATTAAATAATCTTTCTAAGTATTCTCCTTCATACTCTAATGTATTCTCATCAATAAAGTCCTTTATAGAAGCTTCAATTACTATTTTGGCATTATATTCTTTACATATTTCAGATAGTAATTTAATTTTCTTTTCTTCGTCTTCATTACTATTTAAATGTACTGTATTAATTACTCCATCAAGATCTAAAAATATAACATTCAATTTATCACAACCTTAACGATTTAGCTTATTAATATATTTGATTGCATTAGTAGCTGCTACTGCTCCATCACTAGTAGCTGTTACAAGTTGCCTTAACTCTTTAGTTCTGTTATCGCCACTAACAAATACACCTTCTATGTTTGTCTTGCAGTCTTCATTTGCAATTATATATCCCTTATCATCTAAGTTAACATATTTAGCAAAGTTTTGGTTTTCTGGTATTCTTCCTATGGCTACAAATAAACCATCTACTTCTATATTAGAGATATTACCACTCTTATCTTTAATATCTATGCCAGTTAATTTATCATCACCATATAATTTAATAACAGTACTATTATAAGAAATACTAATATTATCTTTACTATTTAGTTTTTCTAATAGATTTTCTTCAATATTATCTTTCTTATATATAACATATACTTTTTTAGCTATATCTGATAAATATAAAGCATCTTCTAATGAAGTATTAGAGCTTGCTGCAATAGCAACATTTTTCTTTTTAAAGAATGCTCCATCACAAGTAGCACAGTAAGAAATTCCCTTACCAATTAATTCGTCTTCTTTATCAAGTGATAACTTTCTATTGTCACTACCTGTAGCAAGAATAATAGCCTTACATTTATATTTATTTTTATTTGTTACTACTTCTTTATAATCATCTTCGATATTTATATCTACTACTTTTTCAAATACTATTTCTGCTCCTAGTTCTTTAGCTTGTTCATATATTTTAGTTGCAAATTCAAAACCAGAAATATGTGGTTCTGTAGGATAATTTTCAATGTTTAAAGTATTTATTATTTGACCACCATAGGTTTTAGCTTCTAATACCAAAACGCTTTTAGATGCTCTTCTTGCAAAAATACTAGCTGTTAAACCAGCTGGCCCTGCTCCTACTACTATAATATCATACATAATATGATTCGCCTCCAAATACTAATTACGCTTTTATTGTAACATTATTTTATATATTCTTCTATTGTTAGTTTTTTATCAGTTATCTCTTTTGCTATCTCTCTATTTTTAATATATCTAAGATGCCAAGGCTCATATGAATAACCAGTAATACTTTCTTTTCCTTTGGGGTACCTTAATATAAATCCATAATTAGATAGTTTAGAATGTATCTTATCAAATATATTAGTTTCTTTTAGCATATCACTATTTTCATATATTAGATTATTATCTTTTCTTATACATATATCTATAGCTAATCCAGTGTGATGTTCAGAATAACCAGGACGTGCTACAAACTTATTTACGTAGTGTATTCCTTTTTCTATAGACCACCTATTATATAATTCTTCTTGCTCTTTAACACTTCTATATGCACTATCAAGTTCTATAATGATTTCTTCTTTTAGAAGGTCATCTTTTAATAGTAGATAACTTTCATAAGTTTCTTTTTCTACTTTAATATCTTCATCAAATACATTTTTAACTGTTACTAGGTTAGTACTTTCTTCCCAATTATTTGGAAGAGAATTATCTTTATTTACTAGTACAAGATAATCATAGTTATTCATAATATTTCTCCTAGAAATAATTTTACAATAAAAAAGAAGATAGATAAATACTATCTTCTATTTGTTAATACCTTCGTTTTGTTTTTTTCTTCTTCTTTTAATCTATTTAACGAATCTAATAACTTATTATTTGATTCTTGTAATTCATTTATTTTATTTTCATTTTTTGTAATAGTACTTTCTAAGTATCTTTCATAGTCTTCTACTTTCATGAAGAAGCTATTACCAACTCTTGGCATTATATAGTTTCCATAGTAAGTTCTATCATCTTCTCCTACTACTGTATAGTTAACTACATTCCAATCTGATCCATGAAGAACACTTAAATAATCATCTTTTCTATTTATTACTTGTCCTTTTATATAACGTTCATAGTCTTGTCTTGGTCCCCACTCTGGGATATATCTAAATATAAGTACTTCATCACCTATATTTAATTTGTTTTCCATTTTTATCTCCTTTTAACTAATTGTTTAGGCATTTCTTTAGCCATATTATAGTTTTTATAACTATCATCATCAGTAACTTCTTTAATTACTTTTATAAAGCTTGGAAGTTTTATTTCTTCATCTTCACTACTTAACTCTATTTCCATAATAGCTTCGCTATCCCATTCAGGATAAGTATCTATTTCAAAATACTGATTGTTTTCTGTTAGACAATATCTTGTTTTATGAATTGTATGAAGTTTATTATCTTGTTCCATTAATAGTTTTAAATATTCATCTTGGGTTAATTTTCTTTCAACTTCAACTCTTTTTAATCCAGTTATTTTCTTCTTTTCAGTTAGATAGTAAAGATAATCACCATCTATTCCTCTTGCTCTTATTCTTCTTTCAGTACCATCATTACTTTTTAGATATGTCTGTGTTATATCTACTTTAGTACAGTTAGGCATAGATTCTAATTCTTTAATATTTGGATAATAGATTAAGTATTTTCTTTCTATTTCAAGTGGCTCTGGCTCTCCTAAGAAAGACGCTATCTCTTTAAGTAATCTTTCTAGTTTTTGTTCAAACTCTGTTGAGTTATCTATTATTCTTAAATGAGGATGCCCAGTCCATGCTGATATTAATTTGTCATCTAGCTTTCTTGCTTCTTCTACTGTTTCAGTTCTTGCTATGTTATTTGCTAAAGTATATACTTCTTCTTTTCCTTTAGCTGCTGTTACTAAATGGAATACTGCATCGTATGAATCTCTTTCTTTAGTCTCATTAGTTCCATGTTCTTTTAATAGTCTTTTAAATTCGACATCTTTCATATATGCTTTGTTATCTAAAAGTCCTCTATCACAGACGATCAATATCTTATCGTTTTTCATCGTCTTAGCAGCATCTTCAAATATCTGTTCTTTTACCTTTTGTAGTTTAATTTGGAAAGATTGATAATCATAATTACTTCCACATGTCCAAGGTGCTACTCCATTTGAGATAAGTTCAGTAGCAGTCTCTGGAACAAATAGAACGGTATATCCTCTTTTTGAGAAATAGTTATTGATCCATGTGAGTGCAGTTGTTTTACCTGCACAAGGCCCACCAGTTAATACGATCTTAGTTATCTTTACATCTTTCTTTTCTTTAACTTTATCTAATAATTCTTCTAAAGAAACATTGTATAAAGTAGCAAGTGATTTTAACTTATCTAAGTCTGGTTTAGATTTACCCATTTCCCATTTGCTTACTGCTTTATCAGTTACATTTAGCTGGTATGCTACATATCTCTGTGTTAGATTATTATCTTTTCTTAACTTATATAGATAATTTCCATAATCGATATCTTCCATATAACCCTCCTTGCAACTACATTATATAATAGAGATTCCTTTTATGAGCTTATAAAGACTCTACTATCGGTAGAACTTTCAAGACAGCTTATATTATACATATTTATTCGAATAATAAAAGACTAGATTTATCTAGTCTTATTTACAACTATATCCAGAGTTTTCAAGCATCGATACTATTTCTTCTTTATCTTTACCAACTATTCTATCTTTATATGAATCTTCTAACTCTTCAATATTCTTTATATATATATTTCGATTATTACATGATATATTACCATTTTTATTATATTCTGTTAAAGATTCACACACTTTATCTGCCGATTCTTTATCACTAAAGTCATAACTTACTGAAGCTAGTTTTATTACGTTATTATCATCAAGTGTTAAGATAAACTTAACATCTACTTTTTTATCGTCCATTATTTGATCGTGGGAACATACTACTTTCTTTTCACCGCATCCAGTTAAAGTAAATACTATAATCATTAATAATGATACAAATACATATTTTTTCATTTACTATCACCAATATAATTTTATCATTAGTAAACCTCTATTACAAGGCGTTAAACTTGAAAAAAAAGCACGTTTTGTGGTATAACATACGCACATATTGAGGTGGTGATAATATGAGAAAATATAGATTGATAGATGATGCTACTAACACAATATGTACGAAGACAGTTTATGATTTAGTAACAGATACTAAAATTAAACCTGATCCATTTGTTTTTTCTAGTATGGAGAATATCAACGTTAAAAGAGTACCTGATTTAACATATATAAAATATCCTTTAGAAATATCTATAGAAAAAGCTTATAGATACTTAGAAATAATCAAGATATGTTAAGAAAATATATAGATAACATTGAATTTGAAAAAAATTGAGCAAAACTAATATATAATCAGGATAAAGTTGATAAAAGAATTAAATAAATTAATAATAAAAAGTTACATAGAAATATGTAACTTTTTTTAACTCTTAGCGATTAGTTTAGCAACAAATATTACTAAACATGCACCTACTACAGATGTAACTATTGTTCCTAGTAGACCATCGATAGATATATGTAACATATTAAATATAAATCCACCAACAAATCCACCAATTACACCTAGGATAATGTTTCTAATTAACCCACCTTTAGAACCCATAATCCAACCAGCAATACATCCTGAAACAGCACCTATAATGGCAGCTATTATTAAATTTACTAACATCTCTATCCTCCTTTTCTTTTATTATATTAAATTTACTTATTTACTCTTTTACCACACAATTTATCGTTACAATTCTCACATCTTAATGCTGAATTTGTTTTTTCATGGAATCTTTCTGGATATATATCACAAATAGTTTCCCAAACAATTAGGATACTTATTGATACTAAGACCAAACTGTAAGTCCATATTCCTGGTATTACGATAAGTGGAAGGAACATCATGGCATGATCCCAGTTAAATATCCTACATGTAGTACAACATTTATTATGCATAAAAAATCTTCTAAATGGGCACCATATTACAACACATATCGTATCACATACATAGAATGCACATGAACAAAGAACGACAATCTGATAAGAAATTGTATTCGTCAAGTATAATCCATCAATAACTGAAGTTAATAATATCCAGAATATTGCTATACCTACAACACTTTTTGCCATTTCTTTAATACGTTTTTTACTAAGTGCTTTGTTTAATTCTTTCTTATCTGGAATAAATCTACTTAAGAATAGTTTTTGTGATCCAAGTGGCCAGTATTTAGGTACTTCACATAGTTGTAATATCATATCTAACATCCATATTAACCACAATAAGTGAAGAGGTGAAAAAGTCTTAAAGAAATTAAATCCTTTTACAACATCAAAATAATCTGGTTTCCATATATATAAAGAGATTGTTAGAAAAAATACGATTATACGAAATATTAAACGAATTATATATGTCTTACGAAACTTAGATAACTTTTTCATTATATGCCTCTTATTAATTTTAATTTGTATACAAATGATTATATCACATTTATAAATGTTGATACAATTACATTTTTGTATGAAATATCAACATAACTTTACACTTCAGGTTTTCATTAAATTGACACTATATCATTACTATTAGTATAATTATAGTAGTTATAACATATTTAATTAGGAGGCGTTATTATATGCTAGAAGAGGTTTATGAAGAAGAACCTGTTTATAAACAACAGCAAGCTGTTAAACAAGTATATCAAGAGCGACAACAAGATCAAGAGCAAGAACAATTTAATCATGCTCTAAAAGTAGCAGATGATGTTACTGAGAAACTACATTATGGAACAATTACTGATGCAGAAGCACAACAACAATTAGAAGATGTAGGAGTTACAGTAGATCCAGATTACTTACAAGGTATGGAAGAAATCAGAATACAAGAAGAAGAAGCTAGAAGAAGACAAGCTGATATATTGGAAGAAATACATCAAATTGTGTTTTCTTTACAACTAAATAGTAAGGTAGAAGAAAATACTCAGTTATACTTAGAAAATGTTCAAGAAAAGATGCTTACAGTGTATACTCACGATGGAAAGATGTACCTTCCAGGTAGTTTATTATCAGCAATATCAGATGCATATAATGGAATAACTATTCAAGACAAATTATTAAAGGGGCTTGATGGTAAAAGAGACTATGGGACTTTGAACGACTTTTATTTATATGGTGTTGATAGTGAGTTTATTGATAAGGCATTAAAAGTTCTTTCTAGAAACGAAAGTGCTAGTGGTAAACAAGATATAGAAGTTAAACCAGTTTATGTTGAAGTAAGACCTGAACAAGAATCTCTTTTAAAAGAAGACCCTAAATACTATTATGATAGGATGGCAAAAATAAAAGCTCTTAATGATGATGGTCTTACTGATGGTTTCTTAAAAATTGAAAAGAAAGTGCATAGCATACCACAAGAAAACTTCTTTACAGATGAAACTAAAAGAATGTTTGATTTAACTAGAAATACTTATTCAGATGCAAAACCTAATACGCTTAGATATTATCTTGGTTCTCTTATGATTTCAGCAATTGATGAAGAAACCAAAACAAGAAATTATAACCCAGATAGTAAAAGATTATAATAATTTTACTTTTATTAAAATAAAAACTCTAACATATGTTAGAGTTTTTCTTTAAATTCAACAATACCTTTTATTATTATAGATTCTTCAAGTATTTTTTCATCATATTTTGAATTGTAATTATAAAATATATCAAATCGTGGAGTCTTTCCAATAACAATTATATTAATATGAGAGTTATCACATGATGCTTGTTCAAATTTAAAATTTTTATATTTTTCATTAAGTGATCCTTTAGTCTCATCTATCCATAAGTCTACTTCTTCACCAAAGTCTATCGTTCTTAATACTTTATGAACAAATGGAGATAATGGATTATTTCCTTTTGTTCTTTTCATTACTATATAAGGGCTTTCTCCTGTATAAGAATATATAAAGTTTGAACTAGTAATGTTTGATAATGCATATTTGTTCCCACTCTCATCCATAAAGATAAAATAACTATCTACTAGTGCTGGGCTGTCAATAGTATCATGTGTCGCTATAAGTAAGCTATCTATCAGTGTTGCTTTTATTTTATTTTTAGTTTTCATAATATTTTTTTTATATTTTGTTTTATATTCTGCTACTAAATAATATGATAGTAGTATTATTCCGACAGCTAATATAAACATGGCAATTGCTATAATAACATCTTTTTCCATAAATATTTCCCTACTTTCACAATTATTATATCATCTAAGATATTTCTCTTCAATCATTTGTAATTGTATTAGTCAAAATATATAGTATAATATAGGCACGAGAAAGAGGTTTTGATATGAAAGAAATAATATATGATCAAAATGGAAGTGAAAAGTATTTTTCAACTTACTATATATTAAATAATAATTTTCTATCTAGTACTAAAAATTTTAATATTGAAAATAATTTTGAAGATTGCTTCTATATAAAAAAACTAGGATCAAATGTTCATCCTAGAATATTTGTTAGTGAAAAAAAGAATAATGAATGGATTAAAAATGATGTATTTATTGGTGATTATTATTCACTTATGAACTTTATTGCTACTAATAATTCAAGTATTATTTGTTTGAGAGGCTTTAGTAGAGCTGTTATGGGAGAATTTATGTCATCTCTAAACAAATACAAGCATATGAATATTAAGCCCATTAGGTTTGCAAACGACGTAGAAAGAGCAAAATATGAAAGACATTTAGCTAAAAAGAAAGAAAAAATAGATAAGTTACATCAAGAATTAGAGAAAAAAGGTGAACTAGAAACTGCTGAAGATTATATGAAAACTGCTAATAGCATCTTTGGTGAAGAAAGACATAAGTCACGTCAAAAAGTTATAAAAATGATGAATAAGTCTCTAAATTAAGAGACTTTTTTTATTAACAAAAAAACTAATCCTTTCGGATTAGTTATATTCTCATGGTAGCGAGAGAGGGGATCGAACCCCCGACCTTCTGGGTATGAACCGGACGCTCTAGCCAGCTGAGCTATCTCGCCATCAATCAAAGCACATTAATAATAACATATATTTTTTGTTATATCAAGTACTTTAACTAATTTATTTATATGATTTTTTTCTTATCTAAAACTTTAATATTGTAATGAAGTTTAGACATTTGCATTACATCATTTCCTAGTCTTAACATATGATTAGTAAACTTCTCTCTTCTCTTTCCTGTAAGAACGAATTCACCAATATTTGTTAAGTAATTGATGTTATCAAAATACTCATTCATACTTTCAAGTGTGTAATTATTTTTAACTATTTTTCTTTCATAATGTTTTGCTACAATTGGGACTATGTTGTACATTGATTTTTCTAGAATTCTATCTTTGAATATATTGCTATTATTCTCTCTATTATATGATAGTAAACTTAAATTATCTAATGCTACAATAAACTTTTGTATTTCATCAGCACTATATTCTTTTGATAATTCATTTATAAGTCCTTTAAGATCTGCTCTCATATAAAAGTCTTGCATCTTATCTTTTCCTACTATTTCTTCTACTATATTTGCAAAGTGTTCTTCTAGTTCGTAGTATCCACTTCTTTTATCACTAAAATATCTCTTTCTTAATAGTTCTGTATAACCTTCATTTAATCCATAGCCAAATCCAAGAGTATCTTTTTCTCTTTGATGAAAACCACTTAAGATTTTACCATCTTTTAATACTGTACTTGCTAAGTGAAGAATTCCATGGTCTTTAATTACAGTATCTTCTATAGTTTTATTTACTGTATTTTTAACTGGGTTATAGTAATTTTCTAACTCTATTCCACTATCGAAATATGTAACGTATTCTTCAGTAAGATCATTAATATTGAAGTATAAATTATCAAGTGATGAACTATTAAAATTCTTATCTATTGCTGCTTTACCTAATAGTACTTCACTTGGTATTTCAAAATTAAATATATCTTTATTAATAAATCTTATTGGTGACTCTAAAACTGGAGTACAAAAATTTAATCTAAGTGCTCTACTTAGATCTAGAAATTTACTATGGTTTATACTTAAATTTGATATTAAATTCATATTTATTCCCCCCTATTATCTTCTATATACTTTACTTCTTAATATTTCATTAGCTTCATCTGTAAATCTTTTATTTAGTTCATTTGCTGCACTTTGGAAGCTTGCTTCAGATAGAATATTATCTCCTATTTTAGCAATTAATCTCGTTCCATTTTGATAATCTCTTACTGCCTTATTATCTCTATTATTCAATGAATTAATAAGTAATGCTTTATGAGCAAAAGATGCTACCTCAACATATGAATTTCTTACTATTTCTTCTACTCTTAACTCTTTATTACGAGTAGATTTATAGTTGAATATATTATCAAGTCCTACTATAAATGATTCGATTTCTCTATCACTATAATAGTTTTGTAACTCTCTCATAAGTCCTTTTAAATCAGCATCGAAATAATACTTTTCCATCTTATCTCTACCAACTAGTTTCTCTACACATAATGCAAAGAATTGTTCTGTTGTATATGCTCCCTTAGAAAAGTTACCATTATCGAAGTATCTTCTTGTTAATACCTCAGTATAACCTTCATTTAATCCATCTCCAACATTATTATTTTTGTTTCCTTGACAGAAACCTTGAAAGTATTTATTTCTTCTTCTTTTACAACTACTCATATGAAGAAGTTCATGTGCTACTATTTTTTCATTAACACAAGTTTCATCTATAGAGATGGCATTTTCCATTGGAAGATAAACTCCCATTAATCTTATCCCTTTTCTTCTTTCAGCAACACTTAATTTTTTAACATCATCTGTTACTCTTAATGTATGTACATTATGATAAAAAGTATTAAGTTTGTCTTTAGAAAATGATCTTTCTATTTTAGAAGTTACATTTCTAACCATTGGAGGAAGATTAACATTTAATCCTATCCCATTTATTTTCTCTTGATATGGTGTATCTTCTATTACAAACGGAGATTTAAGATTCATTTCTCTTTTAATTTCCATTCTTCCTTTTATTGCTAAAGCAATCATACTTGCTGTTGCAACAACTAGTATATTATACATATTCTATTCCCCCTTTTTAATATTTAATAGTCTATGTAAATCTAGATATTTGCTATATCCTTTATATTTTTCTCCAATCTCATCAAAATCACTTAATCCTGGTATTCTATCTATTGAATGTTCAAGGTATTCTAAGTTATTTGATATTACTAATCTATCTAATTTATCACTATCAATTGGAACAATACCTTGAGATGGTTTATGAATATAATACTCGTAACCATTTTCTCCTTTAATAGTTATTACTGCTCTCACTGGTAGTTCTTCATCAACTTTATATCTCATATATATTATTGATAATTTATCTTTTTCTTCATCAGTAAGTAGTTCTTTTCTTAGTCTTAATAATAATCCTGCACTATCTATTGGTTCTAATTTACTTACTGCTACTCTTTTAAGCATATATATCATTTTTTCATATACAGATAATGATTTAAATTCTTCATTTTCTTTAACTACTTTAATCTCATCTTCAAGTCTATTTCCTTTAGTAAATAAACTATAAACGTAGTTAAGTTCTGTTTCAAATTCTTTTTTAGTATCAGCATTAGTATTTAAACAGTTAAGTCCATTTAATCTATAATTAATTTTACTTCTTACTAGGTCTCCTGCTAAGATAGATTCTACTGAATCTGCATTAATTAGGAATTTACCTACTCTATAAGTTAATGATGCATGTACACTATAATTTTCCATATTAGAGTTAGTAGCTTCATAATTAATACCTAGTTCATTTAAGAAGTAACCATATAATGAGTTTAATTCATAACATACTACTTTATTATGTTCTCTATTTACTTTTTCTACATAGCTCCAGTCACTATGATTTGTTTTCTCTCTTTGTTCATATGCAAAGAATACTGGGTCATAAGTTAAAGTCTTACATAATAATATATATAAATATATACTTTTTTCTAATTCATTAAGACTCTTTGGAATACTATTCATTATGTAATCTTTAAAGCCTTTATTTACTCTAATGTGTCTATTCCAAGTATCATTAGTTTCATTTAATCTATTAATAGCATATATATCTACATCTTTACATTTATTTATACTTATAAGTCTATTATTTATAAATGAAGGTAATAAATACTTTTCTTTTAATTCTTTACTATTAAATATATAATCTATTGCATATAAAAAATGTTCTTTCTTAATGCCATATAAATTAACACTTTTAAGAAGAAGTTTATAATTATCTTCTTCTTTAAGTAGAAAATCAAATATGTCTCTATATCTAATTTTGTACTCTAAATTATCGATATCTATATAAAAACTTTTATCTTTATATTTATCATAAAAAGCTTCAAATGAAGATAATTCTCTTAAAGATAAGATTCTATCAAATGTCTTTTCATCTATATCTTCATATAGTAATAATTCTTCAAATGCTCTTGCTAAAGATGATACTGTAAATGTTGCATATTCAAAAGAATCATTTATTTTAATTGAAATATAAGGATTTTCGTCTTTGAAGCATTTCTTTAATGCATCAAAATACTTATCACTTAAAAGATCTTTAAGGAGAGTTAAACTTAGAGTATTTCTTCCAGATACTAAACTTTTATCATTATATTTATATAAATCTTCGCTAGCAAGATAGATATTATTCGTTCTCATATCCCCATCCCCTTAAATTGCCCTATATTATAACATATGTTTGATTATATGTAAATCTTTTTTTAATATCTATCTTTTATTTTATTTAAATAGTAGTTATAATTATGTGGTATATATACGAAGGTGATTTTGATTTATGAAAAGAGATAAGAGAATAATCAATACTAGTATTAAGGGAATCATTACTAATATATTCTTAGTTATGTTTAAATCAGTTATAGGATTCCTTGCTAATTCTACGGCAATAATACTTGATGCTCTTAATAACTTAAGTGATGTACTTAGTAGTGTTGCTACTATTATAGGTATCAAACTTTCTAATAAAGAAGCTGATAAAGAACATCCTTATGGTCATGGTAGAATTGAGTACTTTACTACAATAATAGTTGCTATTATTATTCTTGCAGCGGGTGTTACGGCTTTAATTGAATCAACTGATAAGATAATAAATCCTATTACTCCTAGTTATACAGTTTATACAATTATTATCGTAGTAGCTGCTACTGTTACTAAAATAGTACTTGGTACGTATGTTAAAAAACAAGGTAAACTTCTTGATTCTGATACTCTTATAGCTTCAGGAAACGATGCTATATTTGATTCACTACTATCGTTCTCTACTTTAGTTGGTGCAATAATATTTATGATATTTAATCTCAATTTAGATGGTTATATCGGACTTGTAATTGCATCTTTCATTATTAAGAGTTCAATAGAAATGATAAGAGATCCTATTAACGATATTATAGGCAAAAGAATTAATGATGATTTTAAGATTAAGATAATTAAAGAGATTCAAAGTTATGATGATGTTAAAGGTGTGTTTGATCTAATAGTACATAACTATGGGCCTGTTACTATAATTGGTAGTGTTCATATAGAAATAGATGATAATATGACTGCTAAAGAAATACATAAATTATGTAAAGAAATAGAATATCAATTATATAAGAAGTACGATATTATTATGACAATTGGTATATATGCTTCTAATGATAGTAGTGAAGATGCTAAAAAGATAAGAAGAGAAATCAATAAGATTATTAAAGGATTTGATAATATTATTCAAGTACATGGATTCTATATTGATGAAAAAGAAAAAAGAGTTATATTTGATTTAATATATAACTACAAAGAGAAAAATATAGATAAAACTAATAATATTATTAAAGAGAAATTAAAAGAAAAATATAGTGATTATAAATACTATATCAATATAGATAAAGATTTTGGATAATAAAAAAAGGAACTTAATGTTCCTTTTATTTTTTACAATAATAACTTGTTGATGTTGCTCCGTTAGTAAATATTGCTGAGTTCTTATCACTTGATATTCCAATTGAATAACTTACTGTTGCTTCTCCTTCAGTGATTGTTCCATTTTCTTTTATTTGCTTTTGAGTTAAAGTCAAACTATATAAGTCATATTTTCCAGTTTCATCTGTAGCTCCGAATGAATTTGATGAAAATGTTCCAGATATGTTATTACTATCTGTATTACCATATGGTCCAAACAAATATGTACCATCATTATTTAATTCAATTGTTAAAGTAAATGATGAAGCTTTAGGATCAGAATTACAGTTCCATATTCCTACTGTATCTGGATGAACTGATACTGTTCCATCTCCACCATTATTTCCTCCAGCTGATCCATTTGAACCACCATTACCTACTAATAAGAAGACTATTAATCCAATTAATAGAACAACTAATATTCCTATTACTACATATAGTTTAACAACACTCTTTTTATTAGCTTCTGCTTTCTTAGCTTTTTGTTCTGGTGTTAGTAGCTCACTTCCACAGCTAACGCAATATTTCATACCATCTAAGTTATCATAATTACATTTTATACATCTCATATACGTCTATCTCCTACTATCCTACTTATATTGTATCATCAATTTGCATATAATCAATACGTAAAAAAAAATAGGATGTAAAATTACTCTACATCCCATACGTCTTTTAAGAAATCGATTCTTTCTTTCATTTTCTCTTTATGCCATTTCTTTAACTTAAACTCTTTATTATAATAATCGTATATTCTATTAATTTCTTTTATATGTTCACTCTTTTTAAAAGTACTACTTACATTATTACCATGAAGTCTATAATAATTTAATACTTTACTAGAATATGCTATTTTACCTCTTCTCATGGCATTTACGTAGAATATCCAGTCACCTGCTTGTTTAAATGTACTAGATAAATCTAGTTCTTTTTTATAGTCATCTCTTTTAATAATACATGAAGATACGTTTGCTATAGTGCAGTTTAAGAATGAATAATTATCTATTTCTTTCATACCATCATTTATGAAACTACTATTCCAGTGACCAGTTTTCATTATGTCAATTTCTTTAGTTATAGTCTTTATTCTTACTCTACCATTTGCTTCTACAAAAGCAGTATCAGCATAACTAATAACTATTTTATCATCTTTTAGTACTGGCTTAATTAGTTCTTTAATTAGATTCTTATCACAGTAGTCATCAGCTTCTGCTATCCATACATACTTAGATGTTGCTAACTCGAAACCTTTCTTCCACTGTTTAAAAGCACTACCAGAATTCTTCTCATTATATACTTTTTTAATACTTATGTAAGGCTCTAACTCTTTACATATCTTATCTATAGTTTTAATACTATCATCTTTAGATTTATCATCTAAAATAATTAGTTCACTAATCTTTTCTGTTTGATAAAGAATACTATAGATTCTTTGATATAAGAATCTATCATAATTATAGTTAGGTACTATACATGATATAGATACCTTTTCTTTTTTACTTTGTTGTTTCTTTGCTTCTCTTATTAAGTCTTCCATAGTTATATCTTCCTTAATAACAAATTTAGTTAAAAGTTTTTTAAGAACACTATAGAAAGTTACTGTTAAACTTGCTAATAAGAAAAGTTTTTTATTTATTAGTTTATATAAAACTTTATTATATAATCTAACTTTTGATGATTGATTCTTTAAATGTTCATCTATATATTTATTATTATTAAAATTAAAATTTTTTGGTCTTTTAGAAAATTCTTTAAATAACTTTCTTCTTACAAAGATACCTCTTTGGGTAGCTAGTGCATATAATAAGAATAAGAATATTTGATTATAGACAATCATATCTTTATAATCTTCATAATCTTCTTCATCTTTAATTCTATCAAGAGTAAGATTAACTGCATTTATTATGTCAAATCTCTTCATAGATAATTTTGAATTTTGAATAGATCCATCTCTTTGAATATAATTGTATACTGCATTAGAATCGTACACTACTTTTTTAGCTTTAATTATAGATGGTATAGTAACTGCTATATCTTCGTTGATCTTACCTACTTCGAAGTCATATAGTATTGTTCCTCTTTTAAATAGTTTATTGGCAGCACTTGCAGATAATCCATTATTTACAAATGATTCTTTAGTATTTTTGTAGCTACCACATTTACTTCTATTAATAGTACCTGTTTCTTCTTGTACTATATTGATATCACATATAGCAATATCTGCTTTATTTTCAGTAATTGTTTTATATAAACTTTCATAGTAATCATATCCTACATAATCATCTGAATCAATGAAACCAATGTAATCTCCAGTAGCTTTCTTCATTCCTGCATTTCTAGAAAAAGAAAGTCCACTATTCTTTTCATTTTTTATATAAACAATATTTTTATATTTAGATTTATATTCATTGATAATCTTTTCACTATTATCCTTAGTGCAATCATTTACTATTATTATTTCTAAATTCTTATATGTTTGATTAACTAAAGAATCAAGACATTTATCTAAATACTTTTCTACATTATATACTGGAACTACTACTGAAATCTTATCACTCATCTTCTTCACCTTCTATAATTACTTTCTTAAGAAGCATTAGAGATTTAACTATCTCTTCATGCCTAAATACTAATTTCTTTCTTCTATCACCATCAAATCTAGTATTTAAACTAGCTCCTTCTTTATGATAGATATTAAAATTAGGATCATATATAGATAATAAATTATCTCTCATTATTCTTTGATATAAGAATTCTTCTTCATGATATAAGAATGTCTCGTTATAGAATACATCTTTATATCTCTTATAATATTTTTTAGAGAATACAATTGCACATCCATGAAGGGCAATACCCTTCTCTAACTTTTCACCATTAACTGGTTTTTCTTTCTTAGATTTATGTAATTTTAAATATATAGATAACAAGAAACTTAAGAATCTACTCTTATATATTTTAATTAATTTATAGTTATATTCTATTTTATTTTCTACTTCTTCTAGAGTCTTATATACTGGGAATGGATTAACACTGTCACCATTATTAGTATCTATTCTAGGCCCTAACAAATCGAACTCATATTCTTTATAATCATCTCTTATTTTCTTACAAAAATCTTTATCTTTTATTACGGTATCATTATTAATTACACATAGAAAATCTGGTTTATATTTCTCTATAGCATGTTTACATCCAACGTTGTTAGCTTTAGCATATCCCATATTAGAATCTAGTTTAATTAAATCTACTTTGTATTTATTTAGTTTCTTCTCATCATCTTTATTAAGAGTATTATTATCTACTACTACGATAGAAATATTCTTATCTTTAAGGTTCTTAATAGACTCAATACATTCACATGTATCTATAATATTCTTATAATGTAAGATGATGAAACTTATCATAAAATACCTCACTTTCATCCATTATACCATAATAAAAGGGAAAAAATTACTTTTTTTTCCCAATTACAAAGGATACACCTTTTTTATTATTTTCTATATCTATATCGTAGTTAAGTAACAGTAGTGTCTTCTTAACTATTGATAGACCTAATCCAAACTGTCCTTTGATACCTTTTTTAAATGGATTAAACATATCATTTATTAATTTCTCATCTATTTTAGGTCCATCGTTATATAGAATTATCTTATTATTTTTAACTGTTACACTTATCTCTTTTTCTGCATATCTTATGAAGTTATTTAATATATTATCGATAATTGTTTCCCATAATTCTTCTGTTCCAAAGAATTTACTATTATCTATCTTAGTAGTTATCTTAACATCTTTTCTTTGATATTTAAATTTATCTATAGACTGTGTTACTACTGGTTTAATAAGTATATAACTCATATTTTCATTTAAGTTTTCTTTTAAGTATTCTAGTTTATTTAAATATAGTAGTGAATATACTTTCTTCTCTAGTTTATCAGTTTGTTCTTTAATAACTTTTAATGCCTCATCTTTATCTTCTACTCCATCATCTACTGCTTCTATATAACTTTTAATTACTGTTATTGGTGTTTTGAAGTCATGAGATATATTTTGATACATACCATTTTTATATTCTTCTTCTTCTTTTAAAGATATACGAGCGTCTTCAATAGATAGAGCAAGACTTCTTATCTCGTCATCTAATAAGAAATCAACATTATGATTGTAATTATCATTATCGATATTAGCTACTTTATTTTTAAGCTTAATTATCTTTCTTACGATTAAACTACTCCATAAGAATACGATAAGTCCAGTTACTAAGAAACTTGCTGAGAATATTCCAATAACTGTTAAGATGATCCTATCACGGATACTACTAAAGTAAGTATCTGATGCTAGTGCTACTTTCTTAGAGTTACCATCTAGCGATACGTAATAATAATATTTCTTACCACTACTTTCAAAGTTACCAAATTCATCTTTAAGATATTTATTAAGTTCTGTTTTAGGTACTTTAATATATTTATCATAGTTATTACTTATATACATTACATCATCTATGTAATAGACATATACAATTCCATTATTGAAGTTTTTTCCTTCTAGATTGGTATTAATAATATCTAGTGGATTTTTTAATGTATTATATATCATAGATTCATAGATTGGTGTCATAGCTCTAGGAATAAATATAAGAATATTTATTAATACAATATCGAACACTAGTACTAGTATTACTAATAATTGTCTACCAAGTTTATTACTTATAAATTTCATGATAATCTATACCCATAACCATAGACAGTAGATACATTTAACTTAGGCATTTTCTTACGTAATCTTCTTACTAAGTCATCTACTGCTCTATCACTACCAAAGTAGTCTTCTCCCCAGATAGATTTAAGTATCTCTTCTCTTGAGAAAGTCTTATTTTTATTATTAATAAATAACAATAAAAGATCGAACTCTAAAGTAGTTAGTTTTATTTCTTTATCATTTTCTTTACAATTTCTTCTATTTAGATCAATTATATATGATTCGTAGTAGCTTAAATTATTAGTTACTTTATCTTTATATACTCTACTTATAAGATTATTAACTCTTAGTATTAATTCTTTAGTCGAATATGGTTTAGCTAAATAATCATCACTACCCATTTCTAGACCAATTATTTTATCGATATCTTTATCTCTTGCTGATGTAAATATAACCGGAATATTCTTATCACTTTTTCTTATTTCTTTAATAATGTCATATCCAGTGATATCATCACCTAGCATTATATCAAGTATCCAAAGATTAGCCTTTCCTCCAATATAATTAAGTGCATCTTTACCAGTGAAAAATTGTATTACTTCATATCCTTCTTTTTCTAAATACATCTTAATAAGATTAGAAAGACTCTCTTCATCTTCTACTAAACATATTGTATACATAACTTTCACCTCATTATTATTATATCACATAAGAAAAGAGATATTTCTATCTCTTTAATGTATATGCTTTATAAGTATTCTTTCCAAGATTAGATACAGTCATAGGACCTACTCCTCCTGGTACTGGAGTTATATAAGATACTTTATCTTTAACACTTTCGAAATCAACATCTCCAGTTATTACTCCATCTACTCTGTTAATACCTACATCTATTACTACTGCACCTTTTTTAACATAAGATTCATCAACTAGTTTTGGTTTTCCTACTGCTACTACTAAGATATCAGCTTTTTTAGTATGTTCTTTTAAATCTTTTGTTTTAGAGTGACATAATGTAACAGTTGCATTTCTATTAGTTAGAAGGGCTGCTAGTGGTTTACCTACTAAATCACTTCTACCTATTATTGTTACGTTCTTTCCTTCGGCATCAATATTATAGTAATCAAGTATATCTATAATACCATTTGCAGTACAAGGAATTAGTGCGTCTTTATTTCCATGAACTAGCATTCCCATATTAGTATCAGTTAGTCCATCGACATCTTTAGATGGAATAATAGCATTTTGAACTTTTTTAGCATCTAGATGTTTACTAATTGGCATTTGAACCATGATACCTGTTACAGATTCATCATTATTAAGTTTTTCTATTTCTTCTAATAATTCTTCTTCTTTAATATCAGCATCATATTTAATATGTTTGAAATTCATTCCAACATCTTCTGCCATTTTACTCTTTTGCTTTATATAGATATTACTTGCTTCATCATTACCTACTTGAATAACTACTAAAGTTAATTTTTCTTTAAGTTCTAATAGTTTTTCTTTTAGTTTAAGAAGCTCTTCTTTTTTTACTAATTTTCCATCTAATAATTCCATAATAATCTCCTATTCCATATTAGCTATTTCATCAATTACAAAATCTAGTATTTGATGATAGTCTTCTATTTTACTAGCTCCACCTTGAGCAAATGTTGGACTTCCTCCACCATTACCATTTGCAAATCCTGCTACTTTCTTCATAAGTAGTCCTGCAGGTATAGTATTATTATTTGACTTACATAAGAAGTTAGCATTGTTATTTTCTTTAGTATTAACAAAGAATACTACTCCATCATCAAGTAAGTTAGCTAGTTTATCAATTAGATCTTTAAGTGAATTATTATCGACATTCTTAACTCTTTCAGCGATAACATCTATTCCATTAACTACTTTCTTATTCTTTAAGAATACTTCTACTTTACTACCGAAATTATTGTACTTAGCTTCTTGGTATTGCTATTATAATTAATTT
>JAEEGL014821406.1_pt1 | contig 45305 bp, 39 predicted proteins | sample 9134231 | NCBI WGS metagenome assembly JAEEGL01 (sample SAMN16246548, study PRJNA631951) | gut metagenome | biome: gut microbiome; feature: rumen; material: fiber-attached | host: Bos | place: Iran: Karaj | collected 2018-10 | reverse complement strand
TTTATTTTTACATATGTCACTGTAGACATTAACTACTTGCTTGATAATATTCTTAACACTATATTTATTGTTATATATCTTAATATTTGCTGAATCAATAGTTCCCACATCTAATATTTCATTAGTCATAGCAGTAAATTCAGAAGTTTTAGCTTTAATATCTCTAGCACTATCATGTATTTCTTCGGTATCCTTACTATCTAAGATAACATCGGCATCATCATTTATTTTATCAGCAAAATCTCTTATTTCTTGTGTCATATTATATAAGAACAAGGTCTTTTCTTCATTTGCACTATCGGATATTTCCTTGGCTCTATGTGCCTCTTCCAACAATCTCATGTCTGGATTTTCAATTGTAAAATACATTAAGAAAACTATTAATGTTTCTATCGGTGTTGTCAACAGGATTTGTGGATATATTTTTTGTATTGCTCCACCTACTCCTGCTAATATTATAAATAGTATTACTGGTGCATATTTATGAACTTTTATGTTTTTATATTTTTTTATTAGGATGATGCCCCATATGGTCATTGTTATAAACAGCATTATTGCTAGGCAATCGGTTGCTGCGCCATATGAATATACATATTTTCCATCATAGTAATACTTTAATGGTAAAGAACTAACAATTACTGCACAAATCCCAAAGGCAATCAAACAATAGTTTTTTACTTTTTTGTAATAATTTGATAATTTCTTTTTATCTTGTGTTTCATCTTTGTAAGATATTACAAATACATAAATTGTATATACGGAAATAAATAATAGATAATATATTAATAATGATTTCGTAATTAATGTATTAAGAGCACTTGGAATAATATCCATATGTGATACTGAATAAAAACAGCATAATTCTATTACAAGTCCAAGAGCATTTAAAGATAGTAAGTATTTATAAATCATATTTTCTGCATTTGTTATGTGGCTTTTTGCAAAATAGAAAACATTTAATAATACTACATAAATTAAACTAGTTATTTGCAATAATATTAAGCTCATTTCACACCTCTATTCCCTTTTTATTTTTTTAATGTAATATTTTTTTCTTTACTTTTTTTTGTTCAATTTCTGTTTGATATATTGTTTCTAGTTTCTTAATATCCGGTTTTTTTGCTAATGTCATTGGTATTTGATCGACAAAGTATATTTCCTTTGGTACCATGTATTCTGGGATGCTTTGAAAACAATGTTCCATTATTTTAGTTTTTAGTGATTCATCACCGACAATGTTATTTGTTACGACGAATGCCACTGCTACGTTTACAACTGAATCATCAGGCACAGTTATAACTTCGCAGTTTGAAACTTGAGACATCTCAATTATGCTTTTTTTCGTTCTCGTAGGAATAATTTTAGCCGGATTGCCATTGCTATCTAGGGTTAAAACAATTCTTCTTATTCTTCCATCTAAGAATAGTTCTCCTTTTTCATTTTGATGTAATAAATCCTCAGTATTATACCAAGTAACGCCATGCTCATCGACAATTAAATTATGTTTAGTGGCTTCCTCATCGTTATAGTATCCATCCATTCTGGCAGCTGTATATAAATAGCCTATACCTGTTTCACCTAGTTTTACTGGTTCTTTTGTATCTTCATCTAAAATTTTTATCATATTTCCTACGCATGGAACTCCAACACTTCCAACAGTTGTATTTTCTTTATATCCATACGAGAAAGATCCTAATACCTCACTAGCCCCGTATCCTTGTTCAACGTGTGCTGTTCCGCCATTGTTTTTGATGAAATTATCGGCTCGTATTTTTAATTTTTTTTGCAATTCGTCTCCACCAGTTACAACTATTTTCCAATTTCTACAGTCGATTTTTTTCCCAGCATCAACAACTGTTTTTAGGTATGGAGGAATTGTTAACCAATGATTAAATTTATATTGTTCATTTCTTTTTTTCATATTTTTAGGATCAAATAATGGATCTAGCGCTAAAGTAACACCTAAACTTAATGGTTCATGAATCATATTTAATAGGCTATAATATATCCATAGTGGGAATGTTGTAAACATAATGTCATCTTCGTTGAATCTACCTATTTCAGTCATTCCCATTATTTGGATCATCGAGTCTAGTCTTTCCCAACTTGCAACACAAGCCTTACTATTACCAGTTGAGCCGCTTGTATATGCAATAGTAACTTTTTTGTTTGGTACAAAGTGACATGCTTCAACATTGCTTGTGCGTCCTTTGCCTATAGTTAATAGTTGTTCGAAATTTATTAATGTACTACCATTGAACTCACTTTTATTAATACCTTTTAGTTTTTCAATTATCTTATATTTTACTCTATCGCCATTTAACCCCATTGGAATACCATCAGTTAGTGATATAGTTATTACTTTCTCTATTCCACATTTTTTTATTTCTTCTCTTATTTCTTTTCTATAAAAAATATCATTGGCTACGAAGTATTTTGAAGGTACATGCGTAAATTCTCTTCGCATTTCGTCGACGCTATTTGTTCCGTTTACCATATGCATTACTGCGCCAATTTTATCTAATGCATAAAACGATACAATTGAATATGGCGTTGATAGTAAACTCATTGTTACAGTATCATTGTACTGTATTCCAATTTCTTTAAAGCCATTAGCAGCATTATCTATTAACGTTAACATTTGCCTGTATGTAATTGCATTACCAAAATATAGTATAGCAATACTATCAGGTTTCCTTTCTGCGACTTCTTTAAAGCGTTCATAAAGAGTTGCATATTCAAATAAACTCTCTATTTTCCCAGGTTCTTTGATTGTTTTAACCTTTTCTCTTAATATAATTAATTCTTCTTTTGTCAAGTTCATAACTTTCCCCCTCACAAGTAATATTTCATGCTATATATACATTATATCACATAAATCATAGAAAAAAAGAATAAATTTAATTATTCTTTTTAATTTTCATAAATACTAGTTCATAAACTATCTTGATATTGTAGTCATTACCAACGTCTATTCCAGTATTTTTTATATTTCTAGCATTTTATCTATTTATCTTTTCTTTTCAATTTATTTGACTGAGTACAATTCCATTCTTGATAAAACTCTTCGATGAAGCATTCCATAAATTGATGCCTTTTTATGGCCATATTTCTATCTTTCTTTGTATTCATTGCATCTGATAATTTCAATAATTTATCATAGAAATGTTTAATTGATGTATTTTCTGTTTCATCGTTATGATTATATATAGTTATTTTTTTAATACTTTGAACTTATATATTCCAGTACATTCGGGAACAAGACAATTACTGCAATCATCTTTTTTTCTTGCTTCGATTATGTTTTCAAAAGTATAGCTATTGTGATTTTTGTGTGGACATGTTCTTAAACTTAAATCTGGGTCAACAGTAAACGTTGTTATTGGATATATACAATTATATGGTTGTTTATCCTCATCTAGCCATTTGTCAAAAGTCTCATAATATATTCTTGTATCACCCCAATTATCTTCAATTACCTGTTTAAATATTTCTTTTCTTTTTTCTTTGCTCATGCCAAATATTGTATCTTTGTAATTTGATAACTCTTTGGTAAGTGCTAATGGTTGAAATCTTATGTGATCAAATTTAGTTAATAATCCTTTCGTTAATATTAAATCTCTTTTTTTATTAAAATTAATATCTAGAAAGGCATTACAATCTACCAAAATTCCTTTTTTTCTTACTTCTTCAATTTTTTTTAATAATTGTTCAAACTTTTCGTTCCCTTTGATATCATCATCATATAGAGTTAATACTATTTTATTGATATTGAAATCGACAATTTCATCTACACTATAGACATTAAATAGGTTTCCGTTTGTAAATATTCTTGTAGTTGTTACCTCATTAAGTTGTTTTATAATACTAGGCAAGTCTTCTCTTACAGAAGGCTCACCTCCAGTAATCGCAACTCTTCTAATGCTGTTATTATTAATAAATGCTAATAACTCTGTGATGTCTTTTTTTTCAACAACTTCGTAGTTAACTTTATTTTCAAATAAATAGTTATAACAAAAATAGCATTGTTTATTACATCTAAAGGTTATTCTATACATTAAATCATTCATCTTATTCACCACTCTTTTACTTTTACTTTAATATTATTTTTGTTAGTTAATACATTAATCATTCTGTTTGGTACAAAGAATACATCTTCAATTGATAAATCATTTAATAATTGATTTTCATATATATAATTTAGAATTTCTTCTTGGCTTATATTTTGCTTACATTTGATTACTGCCTTTTTCTTATTATTTATATTAATAACAAAATTGATTAGATTACTAGCAATAATATTTTTATCATATATAGGCCATTTCTCATGAGCGATTGATATGGTCTTATGGGTAACTTTCGCGTACATTTCTTCCGTTATAAATGGTGCAATTGGGTTTAATAATTTTATGAATCCAACCGCATATTCTTTAGGTATGCTCTCTTCTTTACTACAAGCTTTTAGAAATATCATTAAACTACTTATAGCAGTATTGAAACTTAGTTTTTCATAGTCTTCTGTAACTTTTTTTATTGTTTCATGATATAACTTTTCTAATTTCTTATTTTCGCAATCGTTTATTTTGTTACTTTCTATTAATATACTCCATGCCCTATCTAAAAATTTTTTTGCATTTTTTACGCCACTATCGTTCCAGGCTTTTGTAACATTTATTGGGCCCATAAACATTAAATATAGTCTCAACGAATCAGCGCCATATTGTTCAATAATATCATCAGGATTTACAACATTGCCTTTACTTTTACTCATTTTTTCGTTGTCAGAGCCAAGTATCATACCTGGATGGTATAGCTTTTTGAAGGGCTCTTTTGTTGGCGCGAGTCCTTTGTCATAAAGATAATGATTCCACATTCTTGAATATAATAAATGGCCTACCGTGTGCTCTGAACCGCCTAAATATAAATCTACCGGCATCCAATGATTTAATAATTCATAATCAGCAAATATATTATTATTATTTGGGTCTACGTACCTTAAATAGTACCAAGATGATGCAGCTGATCCTGGCATAGTACAAGTTTCTCTTTTACCTTTACTGCCATCTATTACGATATTTTTCCACTCAACTGCATTTTCTAGCGGAGCCTGGCCATTTTTACTTTTATAGTCATCTACGGCTGGGAGTTCTAATGGCAATTCTTCATCTTTTAAAGCCTTGATTGTGCCATCTTCCATATGAACTAGTGGCACAGGTTCTCCCCAATATCTTTGACGTGCAAATATCCAATTTCTTATTTTGTAGTTTACTTTTTCACTACCATATTTGTGTATTTCTAACCATTTATTTATAGTTTCTTTTGCTATATTATAATCTAAGCCGTTTAATTCACATGAATTAATCATTTTATTATCATCATCAATTACTTTGATTACTTCTAAATTGTACCTCTTGGCAAATTCATAATCTCTCGCATCATGAGCCGGAACTGCCATAATAGCCCCCGTACCATATGATGATAATACATAATTTGAGATCCATATAGGAATCTTTTTATTATTAATTGGATTAATTGCATATGAACCAGTGAAGATTCCTTCTTTTGATTTACCATTTTGTTCTGTTAATTTTATAGATTCATTTATGTATTCTTTTAATTCAGTTTTATGTTCCTTGGTCGTTATTTTATCAGCCAATGGATGATCTGGTGAAATTACACAATAGGTAACACCATATAGTGTATCTGCTCGTGTAGTAAATATTTCTAATTCTAAGTCATAATTTTCAATCTTAAATCTGATACTTGTACCAACGGATCTTCCAATCCAGTTTTTTTGCATTTCTTTGGTAGATTCTGGCCAATCTATTTCATTTAATCCATCCAGTAATTTTTCGGAATATTCTGGTATCTTTATAACCCATTGTTTCATATTTTTTCTTATAACAGGATATCCACCGCGTTCACTTTTGCCATCGATTACCTCATCGTTGGCAAGAACTGTTCCCAATTCTTCACACCAATTAACTGGCATATCTGCATATTCAACATAGCCATCTTCATACATTTTTTTAAATATCCACTGAGTCCATTTATAATAATTTTTATCACATGTAATAACTGTTTTTGACCAATCAAAGTCAAATCCAAGATTTTTTAGTTGTTCGGTAAATCTCTTTATATTATCTAGTGTAAATTGTTCTGGACTATTGCCTGTATTAATTGCATATTGTTCTGATGGCAATCCAAAGGAATCAAATCCCATAGGATGTAATACATTGTATCCTTGCATACGTTTCATTCTAGATAATATATCCGTAGCTGTATACCCCTCTACATGGCCCACATGAAGTCCGGCTCCTGATGTATAAGGAAACATATCTAATATGTAGTATTTTGGCTTGTCAAAATTGGTAATATCAGTTTTAAATGTTTCATTTTCTTCCCAATATTTTTTCCATTTTTTTTCAATTTCTTTATAATTGTACATTTCTTTTCCCCCCTATCATAAAGTACTAATTTTTTTTATTACAACCTAGTATTATTAGTGGAACCATCATTTCTTCTTTAGTTATACCACCATGATCAGCTAGATGGCTTTTATCCTTATCTTTTTCTCCAGTAATGGAATATCTTATATTTAAATTTGAATCAATTATCATAATATAATCTCCAAGATATTCTTGTATTCTTTTATGTTCTTTACCTCTTCCCAATAATTTCTGTTTAATAAATTGATTCTTTGTATATAAGATATATTTATCTTGAAAGTTTTTCTTAAGTGCATTTTTAAATTTGTTTTTCATACCTTTTTTAATGAAGAAGGAAACAACTCTTGATTCAATTGATGGTGGTCTTTTTAAGCATTCATCAATTTCCTTTATTTCATTTATATATGTGTCAATTACATCGACTGCACCATGATCAGCTGATATTATTATAATGGTATCTTTAGGTAATTCTTTGGTAAGTACAGCAAGATTATTGTCAATATCTTCTAATACCTCTTTTACCGCTTTGCTCTTTACACCATTATGATGAATAGTATGATCAGGTTCGGCCCAATATGCTGACACTAAATTTTTCTCTTTGTTATTGCAACTTTTCTTTATTTGTTCACATAATTCACTAAAAGTATTGGCCCCATTTTCGACTACATTGGACGGAAATACTTTGTGATATCTAACATTTCTATTTTTTTCACATATTTTTTCGTATATTGTCTTATATTTTAAACTATCTTTTTCAGCAGGTTGCATCATTTTTTCTCTGGTATAAAAATCTTTCCCCGTAAATAATTCAATCATGCAATTATATTCCTTAAAATATGGCATCCATCCAACCCAACCATTTTCTATTGGTGATAAACCAGAATGGAATGCAGGTGTTGCAGCGGCGGTTGTTGGTGGAAATACTGATGTTATACTAGTTACAAGATTTTTTCTTAATATTGATTTTCTTGGTAAATCATTTTCTAATATCGTCATTCCTAAACAATCTAGTATTAGGAATACTACATTTTTATATTCTTTTGCTAGGACTTCGTCTAGTTCTAATAATGATTTATAGTTTGATTTTAAGCCATAGCTTTTTAATATTGATGAACTTATGGATAAAATACTTCGGTCATAATCTGGTTTACATATATTTCTTTTCATTTTTTACTCCTTTTCACGGTATACCATATTATCTGATATACACAATTTATCATTGTATTCTTTTATATCTTCTTTGGCGTAATCGGAAATTGTTTTACTAATTTCTTTTAGTATTCTATCTATTTCATAATTGTCTAGAAACACTGACATTGGATATGCTTTTAAGGCTCCAATTTTAATATTTGTTCCTGGCACTACATAACTTCTAGATGAAGTATATGTGAAACTTATTTTACCTTTTTTTGATTGTTCTAAGATATATTTACCATAATTAACATTATAGTCCTTAATTATTGTAATATCTTCCTGTGGTAATTTTAATAATTCTTCTAGGGTTAAGTCAAGATATTCTTTAGGTTTTATAATAAACAAACTAGCTAGTCCTTCTGTTTCTGGATTAATTAAGCATATCCTTTTATCTTTTATCAGTTCTAGTCTAAAGTATTCAGTTGACGAAAACATTTTACTTATTATTTCTTGGAATCCTTTTATTCCTAAGGATTTAAGCGTACACAAAGCACTTAATGGTCCATTGCTTGCTCGTGTTAATTCTAATGTCGTATGATATGGATTATAATTACCAAAATGTAAATCTTCAAAAGGAATATTATCTTTTGGGTCTAGTGTAAAGTAATCATCTTTATTCTTGAATAAGATAATGCTAGATGTATATGGACAAAAACCTGTCTTATGAAAATCTATTCCAATTGAATCGGCATACTTTAGTTCTTGCACTTTACGATTTAAACTTTTAATTTTATCTAAATTATGTTTTTCTATTTTGAATGGGTTTTTATTAAAATCATAACTATTAAAGAATAAATATACCCATCCTAATACTGCATCTGCATGAATATATGGTATATAGTTTAAGTTATATTTTTTAACAATATCCTTATTCATATTATATATTTCTTTAATCGGATCAACATATAATTCATTAGTACTTCCAGCTGTTAGATTGTATCCCAAAAATATTCTTCCTTTATTCAAATTATCCTCAATAATTTTTCTTGCTTCTGCTAATTTCATCTGTCCATTATCATCGCAATCAATTTCATAACAATTTGTTGACCCTATTCCTAACCAATTACATACTTCATAGTGACAAGGATGCCCATTTTTACTTGTTAACATAAAGTATCTATCTCTTTCACAACCATGTTGTTTTATTTCTTGATCAATCTTATTAAGGGCTACTTTCGTGGCATATAGGTTGGTCCCTTTTCCTCCAAAAGTAAACGTTCCATGAGATTTTTTCCAATCCCAACCAACTAGATCTGATAGGTATTTTGCCACTTCCAACTCTGATGTAATTAACAGTCCTGCATAAGTATCTTGTGCAAAATTAGGATTATACATATTAGCAATATTGGCTGCTGCTAGTGATATTAGATTAACTGGTGGAATAACATTTATCATTGTCCCTGGATTATTCCAATTAGGAATATTTTTGAAATATGGCGCAATATAATCAAACACTTCTTTATTACATATTGATTCATAATTCAATTGTTTTTTCTCTAATAACTCTTCATATTTCAACTGGTAATCTCCTTTGAAGAACGGTTTTCCAAAGTTATAGTATTCATTTAGTTCTGCATCCAAATTTTTCATATATGTTATTACTCTATCTAAATTATTATCTTTATAATTGCCAAAATATTCATCTATCTTCATTTATTTGTTCCTCTTTAACACTTTTTCTTTTTTATATCTATTCAAATAGTCATTAACTAACTCTAAATAAGCTTCTGATGCATAAAATAGATTTCCTTTAGCAAGACATATAGTTTGTTTTTCTTCCTCTGATAGATTTAAGAAATTACTTAATTGATAATATATATGCTTATCAGGACTAATATAATATTTACGATAATAAATGTACAAAAACTTTATAAAATGTTTTTTATATTTATGCAAGATGTCACTTGCGTCCAAATTTTTTTCTTTAATTAGCATTTCAATATGCTCATTTGTTATGCTTAAACGATTAGCTAAAATGTCCATTCTTTTTTCTCTTAAATCATCTGAATAAAATGGGTAAAAGTCTTTCATAAATATATCATAATCAGGTATTTTTCCGTAAATACTCTTAGAATTTACATATACACCGCCAATTAATGCTTCAAAATTATCATACCATGCGTTAGTTTCCAGTTCTTCCATTGATGGAATTAGTCCAGGTGCCAAAGTAATATCAACTGGTATTGATGGATATTTGATATAGAATTCAATTCTTTTGCATAAATTATCATCTATTAGCATTGGTCTCTTCTCTTTAAAATCTAATTTTAAATTGTCAATCTCTTTTACTATTTTATGAAGATTTGTTTTATCAAAATCTTTACTCATAAATATCAAATCAATATCTGAAAATCCTCGTTTGAATAATTTATCATTAACGGCTGTTCCATAAACATTAGTCGATACAAAATCATATCCTGGTATATTTTCTAAATATTTAATTGTTCTTTTTATTTCTTTCTCATACTCATCGATAATCATAACTATACCTACTTTCCATTAAATTCTCTTATTTTCTTTTTAGCATAGCTTGTTTTGGCAATATCTAGCCAATCTTCTCTTGGGCCATATGATAATTCATCAGTTATTATCTTAATGCGATCTTTATTTTGTAAAGTATAATCTACTGGTGCATACTCGCCATTAACATAGGCACCTACCAAGGTATTACCAATGTCTGGACTAATTTGATAAGCCAAATCAATTATTTTTGATCCTTTAAGCATTTGGATTTGGGTGGTATCTCCATTTGAATAATTAATGTATACATTATCAGAAAATAGTTCTTTCTTAACTTGTGATACAAGTTTTCCATTATCACTATACATAGCAATTATTTCAGCAAGTGAACGATAAAATTGATATTTACTTTTTAAATCTTGTTTCATTGTATTTCTTGCTTCACCTTTATTTATGTCCCAATGTGTTGTAAGTCCAAAGGATGCTACTTTATCCATCTCAAAAGTTCTTATTTGAACTTGAACTAATCTTCCGTCATATCCAAAGACAGTCGTATGAATTGAAGAATATTTATTTGTTTTAGGTTCACTAATATAATCTTTAAAGCGATTGTTAATTGGTTTATATAATTCATGAACTACTCCAAGAGCTTGATAGCAATCACTTCTTTTTTCTACGCATATTTTTAAGGATAATAAATCATGAATATCAGATAAGCGATTTCCTTCATTTAATTTTTTATATATTCCATAGATATTCTTAGTTCGTACTTTTATTTCTGAATGATCAATACCATATTCTTTTAGTTTGGCTTGGATTATGTTTTTCATTTCATTCAAACTATCTTTATTATTCTTTTCTATCTTATCACGTTTTTCTTTTATTTGTTGATATATTTCAGGTTTTAAATATCTAAGTGATAAGTCTTCTAATTCACTTTTGATGCGATAAGCACCAATGTAGTATGCTATAGGAACAAATATTTCTAAGGTTTCTAGGGCATTCTCTTTTTGTTTAAATGGGCTCTTATATTCTAGAGTACGCATATTATGTAATCTATCAGCAAGTTTAATAATAATAATTCTAATATCTTCAATAATACCAGTAATTATCTTTCCTGTGTTAGCAGCATTTTCTTCTTCTTTGGAAGAAAAATTCATTTTAGCTAGTTTAGTTACGCCATCTACCAGATTAGCAACGTTTTTACCAAATAATTCAGCAATATCTTCTTTAGTAGCTTCGGTATCTTCGATAACATCATGTAGTAACCCAGCGCATACCGTATCTCTATCGGCATGTAGTTCAGCCAAAATATAAGCAACATTTAAAGGATGGATAATATACGGTTCACCACTTTGCCGAAATTGTCCAGTATGTAACCTTTCAGCATAGTCATATGCTTTTTTAATAATGTCTACTTCTTCAGGGTTATAATCATTAATTAATTCAAGCAATTTCTCGATAGTCATATATATACCTCCCTATAATATAAAAACGGCAGTCTTTATCTATCCTGATAAGGCTACCGTATTATATCTTTTTTTGAAATTAGGCATGAGCAAATAATGCATGATAAAGTAAGGCATCTTTTTATGCTTGAATCGTAATTCAAATATAGATTAATATTACTTTTTCGCATCATATCTACCACGCCCTTTTTTGAAAGTAATTTTAGTCTAATTTAGCACTATTTAAAAACGATGTCAATAGTTTTTTTGAATTATTTCATATTTTTTTATTTCATTTTTAATATTTCTAATTTTGCTCTTTCTTCTTCTAATTTTTGTCTGTCTAGTTCAACTATTTTAGCAGGAGCTTTATTTATATAATTTTCATTAGATAGAAGTTTTTCTCTTCTTTGAATAGATAATTCTAATGCTTTTATCTGAGCTTCTTTAGCTATCTTTTCTGCTTCTGACTCTGCTTTTTCAAAGAATATTGTTGCTTTTACTCTGCTTGAAAATACTTTATATGCTTTTATTCCCAATGGCTCTTTAACGATACTATTTTCTAATTTTAGCATTTTGACGATTAAATCATTGTCATCTTCTGTATCAAACATAACTTTTAAATCTTTAGTCATAGCATTTTCAGCTTTAATATTTCTAAATGATTTAATAAAGTCAATCGAATCATCTACAGCAGATTCTTCTGTATCAAAAATATATTTTTTATTATATTTAGGATAATTAGATATCATGATATCTTCGGCATCTTTTACAGGTAACATATTATATATCTCATCAGTTACGTATGGCATAAATGGTTGTAACATTTTTAAGATACCTGTTAATATATAGCAAAGAGTAGATTTAGTTGATATCATATCAATGCTATATTTTGCCATTTCTATGTAATAGTCACAGAAATAATTCCATGAAAAGTCGTATATTTCTGCACCAGCATTGTTAAATTCATATTTATCCATAAATTTCTTAACACTATGTAGTGTATGTTCATATTTTGTTAAAATCCATTTATCTTCTGGTTTAAGATTTTCTAATTTTATTTCTTTTAAATCTTCAATATTAGATAATACAAATCTTGAAGCATTCCATATTTTATTAATATAGTTCCAAGTGGATTTAATTTTATCTTCATCAAAGCGCATATCAGTTCCTGGAGCAACATCTGTAGCTAAATAATATCTTAGGGCATCAGCACCATATAATTCAACCATGTCGAATGGATCTATTCCGTTACCTAGGCTTTTTGAAAACTTTCTTCCTTGTTTATCACGTATTAAACCATGTATTAAACAATCTTCAAATGGTCTTTTACCAAGTAATTTTTCTCCTTGGAAAGTCATACGATTTACCCAAAATGGAATAATGTCGTAACCTGTTACTAGGCAATTATTAGGATAGTATCTTTTTAATAGATTAGTGCTTTCTGGCCAACCTAATGTGGCAAATGGCCATAAGGCTGATGAGAACCAGGTATCTAGAACATCTTCATCTTGAACCCATCCTTCACCTTTTGGAGGTGTCATACCAACGTAGATTTCGTCTTCTTTATACCAGGCAGGAATACGATGACCCCACCAAAGTTGACGTGATATGCACCAGTCATAGGTTATTTCCATCCAGTGATTCATTACTTTTTCATATCTTGATGGAACAAAATTAACTTTTTCGTCTTTTTTGTTTTGAACTTTCAATACATGATCTGCTAACGGGCGCATTTTAACAAACCATTGCTTTTTAACCATTGGTTCAACCATAACACCAGTACGTTCTGAGTGGCCAACTTCATGTACTAATGGTTCAATTTCAAGAAGCAGTCCTTGCTCTTCTAAGTCTTTTAAAATCTCTTCACGGCACTTCTCTCTAGTCATTCCTTGGTATTTTTTAGGAACATTTTCATTCATGGTGGCATCATCATTCATGATTACAATACGCTCCAAATTATGGCGATTACCAACTTCAAAGTCATTAGGGTCATGAGCAGGAGTTATTTTAACAGCGCCTGTACCCTTTTCCATATCAGCATGTTCATCAGTAATAACTGGTATTAGTTTATTCATAATTGGTAAAATAACATTTTTACCAACAAAATCTTTATATCTTTTGTCCTTTTCATTAACAGCGACAGCCGTATCACCAAATAACGTTTCTGGTCTAGTGGTGGCAATATCAATAAATTTATCGCTTCCTTCAAGCATATATTTAATATGATAAAAAGCACTCTTCTCTTCACCATAGATTACTTCTTCATTTGATAAAGCAGTTTTAGCTACCGGATCCCAGTTTATTATTTTTTCTCCGCGATAAATTAATCCCTCGTTGTAATAGTCAACAAATACTTTTTTAACAGCCTCTGACAAACCTTCATCTAGGGTAAATCTTTCTTTAGTGTAATCGAGAGCAATACCTAATTTAGCCCATTGCTTTCTGATAATATCACCATGTTCATGTGTCCAATCCCAGCACGCATCAAGAAATTTTTCACGACCGTATTCATATTTATTGATACCTTTATCTTTTAGTCGTTTAACGACTTTAGCTTCCGTAGCAATTGCAGCGTGATCCATTCCTGGCAACCAAAGGCAATCATATCCTTCCATTTTTTTATAACGAATAATGATATCTTGAAGTGTTACATCCCAAGCATGGCCTAGGTGTAAAACACCTGTTACATTTGGCGGGGGAAGGACGATACAGTATGGTTCTTTATTACTTTCTGGATTACATTCAAAATACTTTTTAGATAACCATTTATCATACTTTTTTTCTTCAACTTTTTGATGATCATATTTTTTTTCTAACATTTTTATTCCTTCCTTTCAAATTAAAAAAGTTCATCCAATAAAAGGATGAACTTTGAGTCCACGGTACCACCTTAATTCATACATAATGTATGCACTCGGTACTTTAACGCAGTAATACGTAATTTCTTACTTTAATTCAGAAATTATGCTCGCAAGCTACCTTCAATTATTATTTATACAAACTCGCACCTATCGTTTGCTCTCTTTAATAAATAGATAATTTACTCCTCTTGGTCTTTGCATTTATTGGTATTATATCAAATAATTCTATTTTATTCAATATTTTTATTTAGTTGGTTCATCTAATCTATTATATAGAATAGCTAAGTTATTAATTTTAATATCCCCTTTTATTTCTTCTTCTTGCCATTTATATTCATTTAATGATAACATCTCTTTAATCTTCTTTGAAGCATTTGGCATAATTGGAGCAATTAAGTTAGCCATATTAGCCATCATATATGTACAGGTATAAGTTATTTCATTAAATAAATCAATATTCTCTTTAGCAGCTATCCAAGGTTCTTTACTGTCGTAATATTTATTGGCTAAAGCAACATATTCAAAAATGCAATTAACAGCATTTCTAATTTCAGCTTTTTCAAAATATGCACCAGTTTCTTCATAGCATTTCTTGGTAGCATTGATAATTTCTTCATCAATCTTGCTTTCTTTAATGACACCATCAAATTTTTTATTAATAAATGATAAATTACGATTAACAAAGTTACCTAACATACCAACTAGGAATTTATTATGAGTTTGGATAATATCTTCAATAGAACAACTCATATCATTGGTTTCAGGCCCTTTAAATGAGAAATAGAATCTTAAAGTATCACTATCAAACTCTTCTAATAATTCATTAACAGTAATTAAATTACCTTTTGATTTAGACATCTTTTCTTCATTTAAATTAACATATGCAGATGACACAATATAATCAGGTAAACGATAATTGTTTTTCATAGCCAATATTAGGGCTGGATAAATAGTCGTATGGAATGGAATATTATCTTTACCATGTACATAATAAGTAATTAGATTTGGATTATCATTACTCATAATCTTATCTAAATCCATACCTCTAGCATCGGCAACATGTTTAGCAACAGATAAATAACCTAGAACAGCTTCAATCCATACGTAAATTCTTTTATCTTCATATCCCTCTACCGGTACAGGAACCCCCCAATCTAATTGACGGGTTGCTGCTCTGTCAACAAGACCCATATTTAAGAATTTTTGGGCTTCACCGACAGCGTTTTTACGCCAACGATTTTTATTATCGTCAATTAACTTTTGAAGTTCATCTTTAAAAGCAGGTAATTTAAAATATAGATGTTTATTTTTTCTTTGGACAGGTGTACTTCCACATGTTTTACAATGTTTGTCAAGGACTTCGCTAGAGTCAAGGGATGAACCACATGTATCGCACTGGTCGCCAGTACTCTCGCCTCCGCAACGTGGGCACTTACCTATTATCTCGCGGTCTGATAAGAAAACATTACATTTCTCACAATAATCCTGTAATTCTTCTTTTTCATATATATAGCCATTATCTAACATCTTTTTGAAAGCCGCCATAACGTATTCTTTGTGATGCTCACTCATCGTTTTAGAATACTCGTCATACATAAAATTAGCATTAGTAAATGAATTTACAAATTCATTATGGTAATACTCGGCAATCTCACGTGGAGTCTTACCTTCTTTTTTAGCTCTTTCAGTTATTGGTGTACCATGACAGTCAGATCCAGACACGTAGAATACATTATCACCGCATCCTCTAAAATATCTAGCTAAGACGTCACCTGGTAATAAGGCAGCAAAATGTCCAATATGTAAAAAATAATTAGCATATGGCCATGCTCCACCAATTATGATATCTCTTTTTGCCATTATATCATCTTCTTTCCCACTTGAAATTTTACCATATAAACCTAAAAATAGCAATTAATTATTGCTATTTTATTACTTCATAGATTAGTTTTTGTTCTGGAATTGGTTTATCCGATATCTTAAAGATAGTATTATCAATTTCAGTGATAGTCTCTTTGGTATACAAACTCATGATAACGTCGCCTTCATTGATATAGTCATTTATTTCTTTGTGAACAACAATACCGGCACTATAGTCTAAAGTATCTTCTTTATTTTTACGACCGGCCCCTAATGACATGGAAAGAAGGCCTAATTTGTACGCATCAACGGCTACGAGGTAACCAGATGAAGCTGATTTAATGTCATATTTGCTAGTTGGATGAGGCAAGGCTTCAAGATTTCCTCCTTGAGCTTTTACTAATTCTTCAAATTTTTTGTAGGCTTCGCCAGATGAGATTGCAGATAATACTTTTTCTTTGGCATCAGCATAATCTATGCCCAATCCTAGTGATACCATTTGACTTGATAATTCAACACACAAATCATATAAGTCTTCCTGTTTTTCACCCTTTAATACTTCGATAGCCTCAATTACTTCAAGAGCATTTCCAACATTATCGCCTAATGGTATATCCATATTAGTAAGTAAACAGATAACATCAATATTATTATTAGCACCAATGTCAATCATTAATCTCGAAAGACGACGGGCATCCTCGATACTTTTGATTAGGGCTCCGGTACCTAGTTTAACATCAAGGATTAGTTTTTTAGCACCTAAGGCTATTTTTTTACTCATAATAGATGACGCTATTAAGGGAATTGATTCAACTGTACCAGTGACGTCTCTTAGAGCATAAATTTTTTTATCAGCAAGAGCAACATTTTCAGTTTGACTGGTAATGGCTACGCCAATCTCGTTTACTTGATTTAGGAATTCTTCTTCAGTTAGATTAACATTAAATCCTGGAATAGATTCTAATTTATCAATAGTTCCACCTGTATGACCTAGGCCACGTCCGCTCATTTTAGCTACTTTTACGCCGCAAGCAGCAACGATGGGAGCAATAATTAAAGTAGTTTTATCACCGACACCACCAGTTGAATGTTTATCGACAACGTTGGTTCCTAAGGATGTTAAATCTAATTTATCACCCGAATCGGCCATGTATTTGGTTAATGAATATATTTCATCATTAGTCATGTCATTTAAAAGAATAGCCATTAAGAGTGATGACATTTGATAATCTTTTATTTCACCTGATAGATAAGCATCAATTAGATACTTTATTTCTTCATCGGTTAATGATTCTTTTAATCTTTTTTTATTAATAATATTTATTATATTCATATATACCCTTTTCCTTTTTATTCTTCTTCTTTATATGTTGATTTAAATAAATCTTTTTCTTCATCAATATTTTCTAAAATATCTATTTTAGGTAAATCCTCTTTACTAGCTAGGCCAAAGTAATCTAAAAAATCATCAGTAGTTTTATATAAAATTGGTCTACCTGGTAAATCACTTCGTCCGCATTCTTTAATTAAACCTTTAGCAAGTAATCTACGCATAACATAAACTGAATCAACACCTCTTATTTCATCAACAGCAAGTCTCGTAATTGGTTCATTATAGGCAATGATAGCTAGGGTTTCTAAAGCTTGCGTAGATAATGTATTATTTCGTGGATTTTCTAATAGTTTTTTAAAATATTCTTTATGTTCTTCTTTGGTAGTTAATTTAAATGAATTACCTAGATAATTAATACGTAAGCCTCTATCTTCATCAATATAATCTTGTTTTAAAGATAGAATTAATTCTTTAGCTTCAGTTTTATCTATTTCTAATATATCAGCTACTTCATCGATAGTTAATCCTTGATCTCCTTGAACATAAAGTAGCCCTTCAATTACACCTTTCATTTTGTCACTTCCTCTATGGTAATATCTTTAAAATTAATATCTTGTTTAATAATAACTTCGTGATCTTTAACCATTTCTAAGATAGATAAGAAAGTAACAATAATATACCCAGTAGTTCTTTCTTCGAATAATTCGGTAAATAAGACATGTTTTTTTTCTTTTAATATATTGCGAATACCTTTTTTTCTATCCTTTACGCTATATTCTTTATTGGTAATTTTAGTGGTTATTGGTTTCTCACGGTCAACTCTTTCTAAAAACTTTTTGAAGGCATCCACTAAATCATCAATATTAGTGTCACCATTATTAGTTATAACTGAATCGACATAGTTACTAATTCGTTCGGGTGCTTTAACATAAATATTACTACGGTTTGATTCCATATCTTTGAAGGTATTAACCATATTTTTATATTTTTCATATTCAAGTAAACGATTAATTAGATTTTCTTTAGAAATAGTTTCATCTTCTTCATCATTTTCATCATTTTCAGTAGTTGGTAACAATGATTTAGATTTTATTTCCATTAATTCAGCAGCCATTACTAAGTAAGAGGCCGCTACATTGATATTTAATTCTTCCATTTTATTAATATAATCTAGATACTGTTTAGTTATTTCATTTATTTCAATATCAACAATATTAATATTAGATTCTTTAATCAAATGAAGGAGTAAATCTAAGGGACCTTCAAATTCGTTTATCTTGACACTATAATCCATATTAAACACCTACTTTAATTATAACAAATATAAGCCTTTTGGTAAAGAAAAAATCATTCACTAATGGAATGATTTCTTTTTATAATAAGAATATACATGATAGTTACTACGTCCAATATATGGAATTAAACTATCAAGTAATTCTTGTGGATTTTCATTATCAGTACATTTTACTATTTTTTCAAAACATTGTAATAATTCATTATCAACACCTATATGTTGTAAATATTCTAAATAATCATAGAATTCAGAAATAGTAAATCTTTGAATATTATCACCATATAGAAAGTTTAGAATAACCATTATGTAGCAGAATAAATCAGTATTTTCATCTGGAACGAAGGCACCTGCTGAATCAGTAGAATACTTTTTATAATTATCTTCATAGTTATCGTTAGTTACAAGAGTATTCTTTTCATATTTGTATACTTCTTTAATAAATGATTTACTTGATAAATATTTACTAGCGAAGATGTCGTTTCCATTTATTTTACAAGAGTCAACATCAATTAATCTTACATGTCCGGATTTATCAACAATAAAGTTGCTTTCGTGAAGGTCATTGACATAGAAGTCTTTAATATCTGTATACTCTCTTTTTAATTTCATTTTATCTAATAGATTACCTATTTGTTTTAAATAATTTATTTTTGTCTCATTTGGTATTTCATTAGATCTTAGAGCCGTTGTCAAGTTGATTGATTCGATTAGGGGCATGGTAAAACCAACAATAGTTCCTGATACAATGGCAATCTTTTCTGGGAAAACAATTTCATCCATAGCTAAAGTATCATGGTTATCAATTAATGAATTAATGGTAGCTAGTTTATTACCAAATGTTTTACCACTATTCAAGTATAATCTTTTTAATAGTTTTAAATCTGTATTCCAACGATTTTTAATTGGTAATACATAAAGTGTTCCTTCGGTATTAAAAACATAATTTGGTAACTTGTATTGTTCTAATGTTTCGAAACGTCTTTTAGTAATACTTATAGTTTCCATAATATCCCCCCTTTAATCGGCTTAATATTTTAGCATAAATACGAACAAAAGTCAATTTTATATAAAAAAGCACTATTACTAGTGCACATTGTTTTGGTATTTTTTAGTTTTAGGTGATTCTTTTATAGTTAGTTCTTCACCCAATACATCGTGAATTACTTTCTCGGCATATTCATCAATACCTAACTCTCTCAATTTTCTTAGGAAGATGATATCTTCAATATATGCTTTTTCACTCTCTTGAAATTTTAATGATTTCTGATTAGGAAATAATTGTCTAAAATCTTTAACAGTGGTATTTAAACTATGTTTTAATCTATCAAGTATACTGGTATAGTGTGATATTACTGATAAATCATCTTCATCAAAAGCAATATCATCGATTACTGAATCATTATAATCCATTTTTTTACTGATAATAGGACTAGCCATATCAAATATTTCTTCATCAGTAAAAGGGATACCAAATTCATTGGATAGATAGTTTTTATAGCGAAGATGTCTTATTCTTAGATATAAATCAATAACACTATAAATTCGATAACGTTCTAGATATCTATTCCTTTCCTTTTCTCCTTTAAAATCGTCTAATTTTATGTCATCAATATCAAGCATATGTTTTTCAAAAGATGTTACATTCGGGTACAGCTCATTTTTTTCTTCCACAAATTCTCTCCTTCTTTACAAATATATCTTTATTTGTCAATAAATGGTTTTTGACACTTTGGGCAATAATAAGTACCACGAGTGCCAACGACGCATTTTACTATTTTAGTTTTACATTTAGGACATGGCATATCTTTTTTACCATGCACAAGCAACTCTTGTTGAAATCTACCAGTTACGCCATCAACAGCTGTATAAGTATGGATGGTAGTACCACCTAATTCAATAGCATGTGATAAAATGGCACGAGTATTTTTAATAATATCTTGCATATTCTTATTTGTTAAATGGCAACCTTTAGTTTCTGGATGGATTTTAGATAAGAATAATACTTCATCAGCATAGATATTACCAATACCAGTAATAATGGATTGATCTAGTAAAAGAGTTTTAATGGGAAGACGTCTATTTAATTTGTCTTTTAAATAAGAAGTAGTTAAATCATTATCCCAAGGTTCTTTGCCTAAGGCACCAACAGGAGTTTTTGACAATTCATCTTTTTTTACTAAATGCATTTTACCAAATTTGCGGGTATCATTATAGCGTAATTCTTGATTGTTATCTAATATGAATATTACATGATCATGTTTAGATAATGGTTCTTCTTTGTCTTTAATAAAATACTTTCCTTCCATACGTAAGTGACTAGTTAAATAATAATCATCAAGTTCAAAAATTAGTATTTTACCACGTCTTAGAATATCATTGATAGTTTGATTAGCAATTTCTCCTCCAAACTCATCTTTATCCGGATAAGCAATAATTCCTGGCCATCTAACTACCGATCCAGTAATAGTTCTTCCTTTTACTTTATTGAGTAAACCCCTTCTTACGGTTTCAACTTCAGGCAATTCAGGCATATATATCCTCCTTATTTTGCATCATACCAGTTAGTTCCACATTCAATATCTACTTCTAGAGGGACACTTATTTTGATGGTATTTTCCATTATATTTTTGACAATTTCTTTTACTTTATCTAGTTCACTATTTATTACATTAAAGATTAATTCATCGTGAACTTGTAGTAACATTGTACTTTTAATATTTTCTTTGACAAAAGCCTCATCTATTTCAATCATAGCTTTCTTTAAAATATCGGCACTACTACCTTGAATTGGAGTGTTTAGGGCCATACGTTCACCCATACTTCTTTCCATGTAATTTTTGCTTGATAATTCGGCAATTGTACGTTTACGATTCATAATTGTTAGAACATAACCTTTTTGGTGAGCTTCTTCGATTTCACTATTCATATAATCTTTAATACCGGGATATGTTTCAAAATAGGTATCAATAAATTTCTTTGCTTCCTTAGGGGTAATTCCAATATCCTCTGCTAAACCATATGGACTGATGCCATAAAGAATACCAAAATTAACAGCTTTAGCTTGACGACGCATATTTTTTGTGACACTATCAGCATCTACTTTAAAGATATCCATAGCCGTTTTAGTATGTATATCCATATGATTATTAAAAGCATTAATTAGTTCTGGTACTTTTGATAGATGGGCAAATATTCTTAATTCAATCTGAGAATAATCTGATGACATAATGACCGAGTTTTCTTCTGGAATAAAAGCTTTTCTAATTAGTCTGCCAAAATCATTACGAACTGGAATATTTTGCAAGTTAGGTTCAATTGATGATAATCTACCGGTTCTAGTTATGGCTTGAGTATAGATAGTATGTATTTTACTATCATCAGCTATAGCATTTAAAATACCTTCAATATAGGTTGTATATAATTTATTTAATAAACGATATTCAAGAATTAATCTAACAATAGGATATTCAATTAACTTACCTAAAGTATTAGCATCGGTTACATAACCGGTTTTATTTTTTTTAGCATGCGGTAAATTTAATTCTTCAAAAAGGATGACCCCTAGTTGCTTAGGACTAGCTATATTAAATTCATGACCTGCTAAATTATATATTTTATTACTAATATCGGTTAAATTATTTTGAATATCAAGTTTCATTTCTTCAAGAACGCTTTTATCAACTCTAATTCCATTTAATTCCATTTTAGCAAGAACTGTCGATAATGGTAGTTCAATTTTGTTATATAAATCTAAGGTATTATTTTCTTTTAGACTATTTAACAATTCATCATGGGTAGTATAGATAAATTTAGCTTTATTAATAATTCTTTTAATATATTCTTCATTGCTTATATTTTCTTTTTTATCATAGAAAGGTATACTGTAATTCAAATCATTAGCAAAGTATGCAATATCATCTTTTACGGAATAATTTAATAAATAACCTGCTAGCATTGTATCAAATGAACATTTTGGAATATATAAATTATGATTTTTAAATGTAACATATAATTTTTTATAGTTATAGGTATAGATATCAATATTTTTTAGAAAATCTGTATTAGTAAGTTTATTTCCATTAAGATAGATATGTTTATCTTCATTATAAATACTTAAGCCAATAATATTAGCATGATGATAATTATCATTATCTAATTCTAAATATAGTGATACAGGACTAGTTAATTCTAGATTATCTAGATTATCTATTATTTCATATGTAATATCTGTATTAGTCTCTTTTGGTGGAGTCTTTTTTAAGAACGAATGGAAATCTAAATCATTGTATAATTCAATTAATTCATCGCTATTTTCACCAGTATATTTAATATTTTCAAATGAGGTATCGATTGGCACTTCATGATATATGGTGGCAATATCATATGACATATAGGCGTTTTCCTTATCATTAGCTAGCTTATCATGAGTGGCACCTTTAATCTCGTCTAAGTGTTCATATACGCCATCTAGGGTACCATATTCTTGTAATAATTTTAAAGCGGTTTTCTCCCCTATTCCTTTAACACCAGGAATATTATCAGATGCATCGCCCATTAATGATTTTAAATCAATCATACGGATTGGTTCTAAGCCATAAGTATCAAAGAAGACTTGTTTATTCATACGAATATAATCTTTTGGTTTTAATAGTTTTACTTCAACATCATCAGAGATTAACTGAAGTAAATCTTTATCACTACTTATAATGGTGCCAGTATAATCTGGTTCTTTATCGATGCGACTTGCAAATGTTCCAATAATATCATCGGCTTCATATCCAGCAAGTTCAAAGTACTTAATTCCCATAGCGTTGAGAATTTTTTTAGCAACAGGGAATTGACGTTTTAGATCACTTGGTGTTTCATCTCTTTTACCTTTATAGTAATCATATTTTTCATGGCGAAATGTTTTGCCAATATCAAAGGCAACCATAATATAAGTTGGCTTTTCTTCAGCAATTATTTTATTCATCATATTAACAAAGCCATATAAAGCATTTGTAGGAAAGCCTTCGCGATTAGTCATTGTACTACCTGAATAAAGAGTAGCAAAATAACTACGAAACATTAGATTATTACCATCTACCAAAATAACTTTTTGCATAATATCACCTACTTATATGATAACACATATCTATCTTAAGATAAAAGAAAAACTTTACAATAATTGTAAAGTTATCTTATTTCATATGGATTGGCTAATGAACCATTTCCATTGCCAATTAAGACACGTCCTGATAAATATACGACTGGCCTTACACTTAATTTTGTATCAATCTTTGTGGTATCAATATTATTAGATATCGAATACACACTATTATTTTCAGGAGTGGTTACTTCTTCAGAATCAGTAGTTGTTGTCTCATATTTAACAGTCATAGTCCAGAATGATGAACTATTTTTATGTAGCCAATTGTTTTTTATGCAATTAGTATCAAATTCATTAATTAATTTATTAGTACATGTAGAAGTATTAATAAAATCAGTTAAGTTAATAATATTAACTTTGGTCTTTATTTCATCATCCAAGTAAGTAATATCACTAGTTAAGTTAGCTAGATTTTCTTGCTTCATGGTTACTTCCTTTAGGAAAGAAGTATTATTTAATTTATAGTCTTTTTTAAGATAAGTATTTAATGAAGTATCATTCCATTCTTGGGTTTCTCCATAGGCATATGTACCAATACCCTCATCACGTACTAATTTAGTTAGATAAGTATTATCTTTATCATCGTGAATCAAGCCTACGATACGCCATAATTCACAAGTATTCTTATCAGAATCATTAGTGCAATTATAATAAACAAAGTTATTAGGATTATCGCCGAAGTAGTAATAATCATTGCCTACCTTACGAATTCCTGATGAGCCTTCAAGGTAACCTACCAAAGTATTATATTTACTTATATGATAGTAATTAACAACTTTAGGATTGCCATCAACTGTCTCTGTTTTTTCTTCTTTCGTTGTTTTAATTATTTCAATTAGGTTAGAACAAGTTTTATCAGTTAGACAAGTATAATATTTTTTATTGTCATTTGATTCGTAATTAGCGATATCTTTATTTTCAATTTCAATTGGATCGGTAAGAGTAAATGCTTCATTTGATAGAGTAAATTTATCAGATATATTTACCTTTTTATCATTTGGTAAATCAATTACTTTGTTATTATTTTCATATTTTAAATAACCTTCGCTATTATTGTTAGCACCAACGCTTTTAATAATAGTATTATTTAAGAGATTACCATTAGCAATTGTTTTAGTAATATTCATTTTGTCTTCAGTTAAGTTTAAATTACATGTTTCGCCACTCTCTACATAAGATAAGCCAATATTTACTAAAGCATCTTCTTCATCGTCATTGGTAAGTAATACGGTTACTCTTTTAGAAGCACCGGCAGATATTAGGCCACTTGTAGCAATAGACTTATCAGTTTTTTCATAAGCGTTGACGGTACTCTTTTCAGCAATTACTTTATACCAAATACTGTAACATACATCATAGTTATAGGTATTATAAATATCGACATCAGCAGTTATGCTGTCATCCTTAGGAACACTTACTTGTCGATATTCAGCAATATCAGTATTTAAGTACAAACTGTTAGGGGTTTTTAAACTAACGACATCAGATGTAGAACTTTCAAAACTAAATATAGCATATGTTGAATAGACCGATAAGGTAACTAATCCAACAATAATAATGGCTAGTAAATATATTTGTTTTGTAGGAAGTTTTTCCATAAATTCATCTCCTTGTAAAGATTAGTATTTTATTTGTTTTGCATAAGCAACTATTTTTCCAGATATAGTATGATCAGAATCAATACGTTGATCATAATTAGTGTTATCCCACCATACGATAATGGTATACTGAGCGCTTGCACCATGCTCTAGGAAGATATTACTAGCTAAGTTAATATTACCATCTTTAGGAACAAAGCCTGTATCCATCTCATCGCCATTGCTGTTATATACAGCATATTTAAGTGCATTATCTTGGAATTCATTTTTAGTTACTTCTAAATCAACAGATATTGTTTGATCAAGACTACCAGTTGATTTGATTGCAAATGTATTACGATAAACATTTTCTTTAGTGTTATAATCAACACTTGATAACGGATAAAGAACAGGATTTTTGATGTAAGTACCATCGATATAACTAATTTCTAGGGTACCAGTGTATAATCTTGTGCCATCTTCTTTTTGACTAGCGATTAAAGCCATATATGCCATAGTGGCGCCAATAGCCATTACAATAAGGGTTAAAACCCCAATAGCGGTATAAAATAGAGCTTTCTTTTTATTACTATTCTCTTCCATGTTATCACCTATTATAATCATACAATAGATAACAAAAAAAAGCAAGTTTTTCATTGCTTCTTTTTTTAAATATTATTAACGTTGTCCAGTGATTTGTTCTCCAGATGTTGTTTCAATAAATAAGTTTCCACTAAATGTTTTTCCTTGCTCTTCATCTTGAGGGTTTCCAGTTTCTCTTATAAACAATACAACATCATATGAATGTTCACTAGCATTTATGCTTAGTGTTTTAAATGTAGTTCCAGTGCTATAACCAAATACTGGTTTAATAGCATTAGTTACATATTCTTTGATTGTATCTCCTGTGTAGCAAGGGGTACCTCCACTATTGTCACAAGTAAATAACTTGATTGCTTTTGGAGTTGCACTTCCAGAATCTAGAGTTAACCAACAACTATCTTCATCTGCTGCAGTAGCAGTACAATCGCCATCTCTAACAGCAAAATATAAGTTACTGAAACCATTTGATTCAGTTCTTAATGAACCCCTAATAGTAGTTTCACCAGTATCATTTGATACCGTGAAACGATAAACGCTACATACGTCATAGTTTGGATTATGTCCATCTTGACATAGGCTTTCTTTATCAGCTATTGGAGTGTCAGTATCTGCTGCTTGAGCGTTGATTTCATCTAGGTTACTACGATATAAATCTTGCATTACATCGAAAGCAACAGGAATTAATTTTTTAGATTGAGCAATTAATCTCTGTCCATCTTCATAATTAATGCTTACAACAGCACCTTTGGCACTTACAGCTCCTTCTCCACTGGTAGCAGTCATTGAGAAATATGCTAATGTAGCACCAATCAACGCTACTACTAATGTAGCAATGGCAACAATGGCATAAAATATGTCTCTACTTTTGTTATCACTCATATTATTTTCCTCCTCTATTTATAAATATATGATAGCATTTTATCATCTAAATTGCAACAAGTTTTTAGCATTTTATATTCATTTTACTTTTTTTTATATTTTTGATACAATTAAATGGGTGATAAAATGGAATGCATATTTTGTAAAATTGTTAAAGGAGAAATACCTTCATATAAATTGTATGAAGATGATACTGTTTTAGCCTTCTTAGATATTAATCCATATAATCCAGGACACACGTTAATCGTTCCCAAAAAGCATACGTTAGATATTACAACGATTGATAACGAGGAACTTATGCATATTATGGATGTTGCTAAAAAGATGGCTAAATTACTAACTGAAAAACTAAACTGTGAAGGATATACTTTAATCCAAAATAATGGATTTGTGCAAGAAGTTAAGCATTTTCACTTGCATGTTATTCCTAAGTACAAGGAAAAATTTGATTTAGAAGTGGAAAAAGTGTATGAAAAAATTACTCGATGAGTAATTTTTTTATATATATAAACTATTATTTGAATTTAGAATGACTACCAATAAAATATAGACAACTAAGACAATTAGATAGCCATTATTAGAACATTTAGGGCAATTATTCATACTAAACCCATGCTCCTAGTATGATTATTAATAAAATAAATAGTACTAATACAATAGCACTTCCGCTGCAATTCATTATACATTCCTCCTTTTTTCACTTTCACAATATTTTATGGAAATATGCAAAAAGTGTGCGTACTTATATGAATATATATACTTATATTTTAAGTTAAGTATTGTTTTTTTATTATTTTTTTGATATCATAGATACTGTTAGCGAAAGGAGAATAACAATGGCAAAAGAAGCTAAAGCAGAAAAAAAAGTTAAAAACACTAAGAAAGTAACTAAGGAGGAAGTCAGCGAGGATACTAAGAAAGTTATTCCAGAAAAGAAAGTAAAAGAAAAAAAAGTAAGAGTTCGTAAAAATAATGAAAAACTAGAAAGAACACTTAAGAAAATAGATGATAATAGAATGCCTATTATTCTATTTATAGTAGGTTTCTTAATAGCTACTTTATTGTTTAGATGTATTTTATGGCCAGACAGAATTGCAACATTAAAGGATGGTACACAGCCAGTGGCTACCCTTAATGATAAAACAATTACTGCTAATGATTTATATACCAGTATGAAGGAATACTATTCAGTAAGTATTTTATTAAATGATATTGATGATATTATTTTAACAAAGAAATATCCATCTGATGATGAAATGGAAAAGAATGTTCAAAGTACAGCTGAATATTACTACGGCGTATATGAAAAAAGTTATGGTTATAGTAAAGAAGAATTCTTAAATCAATATGGATTCAGTAGTGAAAAAGCATTCCTTGATAGTTTAAGACTAGATTATCGTAAGAATAAATATTATGATGATTATGTACTTAATTCAATTACAGATAAAGAAGTAGAAAAATACTATAACGATAGTGTATTTGGTGATGTTGATTCTAAACACATATTAGTAAGTACTGGTGATGATGGTCTTAGTGATGAAGATGCTAAGAAACTAGCTAATGAGATAATCGAAAAATTAAACAAAGGTACTTCATGGGATGATGTAGTAAGCGAATATAAAGATAAGATCGTTAGCGAAGACTTAGGTTACAAAGCATTCAATGCATCACTTGAAGCAGCATATGTTAAAGAGATGAAAGATTTGAAAGTTAATACTTATAGTAAAACTCCAGTATTAACTTCATATGGTTATCATATTGTATATAAGAAAGCGCAAAAAGATAAGCCAGAACTTAAAGATGTTAAAGATGATATCAAAGATGTTCTTGCTACAGAAAAGAAAAATGCTGATACAAATCTTTACTACAAAGCATTAATTAAGATGCGTGAAGAAGCAGGATTAGAATTTACTGATTCAAAACTTAGTGAAGAATATAAAAAATATATGAATAATTATAAATAAAAATCCAATTAAATTGGATTTTTTTATTTATTAAATATTTTATTTAATTCTTTAATAGCAGAATATATTTTTAGAATATTAGTACTAGCTAATGATAACAAATGATTATAAATAGTTTCAATACTATCCTCTTCAGTGTTATAAATATCAAAGTATAAGTATTTTAAGAGATACTTATCTTTATTCTTATCAAGGCTATTTAGATACTTAGTAACATAATTATAATTATCATAAGTAATTCTGCTTGTATATATTACCCTATTTTTCTTAGTTACCTGATACCTTATATTTATTTTTTTTATGTCATCAACGCTTAGTAAGATATCATCTGATTCTTCAAAAATTAAACTACTCTTTTTAATTACTAAACCATTATTATTAATTAATATGCCCATTATTTCGTAATCACATGCCAGTAGAAACATTTTGTTTTTTTGAGGAAGGGACGCTTTGTCAATTATTGTTTCATTGTTTTTAATACTTAGGTAATCTTTATTTGTAATTTTATATATAGGTATCTTTTTGACATTAATTATTCTGTCAGTTGGGTACCATTCATAAAAATCATAATACTTATCTTGAAAGTTAAGAATAATATCATAAATATAATCCACTTTTAGTTTCTCCTTTTATATATATCGATAAATTCATAATTAGTAAACCTATTACAACGAAATAGCATTCTAACCTATTAGTAATAAAATGGATGTAATTATGAAAATTATACCCAATATTTAGTAAGTTTAGATATAGTATTATATAAATAAAGCCAATAGTCATGAGACCAAAACCAAATAGAAAGAAAAAAATACGGGTCATGAATATCACCAATATAGTGTATTCATGTGACCAGTATTTTATTATTCGATATACTTAGTATTATCTAATTTTACATCACTAATTGATTCAAATTTTTTAGTTATTTTGTCAGAAGTTATATTTAGTGCATCAACATCTTTATTGACACTTTCAATACTTCTAGCTAACTTATCCCAGCGTTCCTTATATCTAGAAAATTCGATGCCTAATTTAGTCAATTCATCGTGTACTACCTTTGCATATTTATCTCTTTCCATATTCTTAAGTAATACTTGAATGGTTGTTAAAGATGATATTAAGGTTGTTGGAGACGTTAACCATACGTTACGTTTATAAGCATATTCCACAAGATCATTGTGATATGCATTTATCTCGGCAAAAATAGCTTCGGCTGGTAAAAACATTATAGCCTGATTTGAAGTAACACCGGGAATAATATATTTAGTGCTGATGGCATCGATATGCTTTTTTACATCAATTTTGAATTGCTTTTCATAGGTTTGTCTTTCGCCTTGGGTCAATGACTTGTCAACCATAAGACGATAATTCTCTAATGGGAACTTAGAATCAATCGCCACTGTACCAAGTGGTTCTGGAGTAAAAACAACGGCATCGGCAATAGTGGTATTAGGTAATGTATATTGTAAGCGATATATTTTATCATTTTTTTCGCCAAAGACACTTGCTAAAATATGTTTTAAATTGACTTCGCCAAAGATGCCTCTACTCTTTTTATCCGTTAAGATACTTTGTAAAGATATAATATCCCCAGATAAATTATCAATCTTTTTCTGAGCTTCATCAATCTTTGAAAGACGCTCTAAGACATTCGTAAATGTTTTATTAGTCTTAGTAAAGTTTTCATCCAATCTTTCATTTACTTTATCATTGATATAGATAAGTCTCTTTTCAACTTTATCTTCTAATTTATCAAAATCATCATCTAAACTTTCTGTCAAATCATTTCTAAAATCGGATAGTTCTTTAACGGTAGTTGTTTCTACCCTAGCTATTCTTTCAATTAAATTATTATTTCCTCTTACTAGTAATATTATTATAAGGATAATAATTACTACCAATAAACCAATTATGATATATTCCATCATATTAATCACCTAAGATAATTATAAACTATTTAAAATAATTTTTAAAGTATAAATAGCCCTCTTTGACATATAAAGTTTTATAACCAAAAGTATTCAGTCTATCACTTATTTCTTTGCTTTGATGTCCATAATCACAATATAGATAGTATGTATCTTGTTTATTTAGATAAATACTATAATTGGATAGAAGACTATAATATGGAATGTTTAATGAATTATTAAGATGTCCTTGATTATAACTATATTTATCTCTTATATCTATGATAATAGGATTTGATAATTTCATTAAATCAAATATACTTATGTCATTCATTTTATCACCTATTATATTTTACTCAGCAGGATATTTTATAATAAGGTTAATGAACTATTAATTGTCATAATTTTATATGAAAGTAAAAAAGGAAGACTTTTTAGTCTTTCCTTAAGTACCATATTATTATACCTAGTGTTGTACCACCTATAATATTACCAATAGTTACTGGTAATAAATTATTAAGTAGAATATTAGATATTTTGATGCTGCCATCCAAAAGATATGCAATTGATAAATATGACATATTAGCCACGCTATGTTCTAGTGATAAGGCAACAAAAGTAAATATTGGAATAAATATAACAAATACTTTTTCAATTGTAGTATTTACCGTTGATGCCAAGAAAACAGCTAGACATACAAGAAAATTACATAAAATGCCTAAGATAATTGCTTCTGATATATTAAATGATATTTTACTATTACCAATAGATATCATTTTTTCAATTAAGGCATCTTTTAATGGTGTATTAACAATAAGTAATGAAATAATTAGAGCACCACATAAATTTCCTAAATATACGATAAGCCAATTTTTTAATAATTGTTTTAAAGTAATATCTTTCTTTAGAAGTGGTATTACTAGTAATGAATTACCTGTAAATAATTCTGTTTTTAATAAAACTACCAATATTAAACCAATTGGGAATACTAAAGCTGATAATATTTTGGCAACACTATAATTGGTAACTGAAAATGATACCGTAGTTGATAAGATACCGGCTAAAGCAATGAAGATACCTGCTAAGACAGCCAAGATAAATGTCTTTAGCGTTTTATTGTTGATTTTGCCCTTGGCTGTAATTAAATAATTACTAATATCCATAATTATTCATCCGCAAAGAAATCATCAAAGAAGTTATCTTCATCGGTATCATCTGAGTATAAGTTTTTGGTATCATCATTAACATTTTTATTTATAACTGCTGGTTCTGGAGCAGGTTCCTTCTTAGGTTCTGGAATAGTTTTGTTTGCATCGTCATCAATGATAGTTAGCTCAGGAGGCACAATTTCACTTGGCTCTTTTTCGGTAACAATGGCCTCTTTAACATTGCCAGCTTCTTTTTCCTTTTCACGACGTTCTTCTTCTTCTAATTCAGCAATTTTGGCATCGATTCTTTTAACAAGATCATCAACATTAAAACCATCGTCGCTTTCTTCACGCGGTCTAGCATTAGTAAATGGATTAGCCATAGCAAATGGATTGGCACCAAATAATGGATTACCACCACCAGCTGCTAACATAGGGTTAAATGGTGCTTCATCATCCTCCATGTTTCCCTTCATCATTTCTTCCATCTTTTTCTTTTTCATATCTTTAACAAATTCACGAATATCAAATAATTCAACTTCATGTTTTTCTCTAGTTGGATATGTTGCTTTAGGATATGTTTTACCCCAGTGCATTTCATAATTAGGAACTAGTTTTGTTTTAAATGGCATTGTTCTTAGTCTAAGACTAATCGTTTCATATTGCTGTAATCTTTGTAAATCACTAACCGTTACTAATGGTGTTGAGGCAGTTTTATCTTTATCTTTTGATTTCTTTTCACCACATAATTTACTTAATTCTTCAAGGGCTTGAAGTTCACTACTGATTAAGTACATAATATTACAGTTACCTTTAATAGTTTCAGCATTTTCTTTACCATATACTTGAGTTAACTGGGCATAGTTCTGAATAATAAAGGTAAATCTAATCAATCTTGAACGAGCAGCAGTTACCATGGTGGTAACATCTTTAAGTGGTGGCATATTAGCAAACTCATCAAGGATGAAGTTTGTTCGATATGGAAGTTTACCACCAGATTCTTGAGCTACATCAATCAAAGTTTCATATATTTGTTTAATGAAAATTGTAGCTAATGGATGCAAAGTTTTCTTCTCATCTTGAACAATCATGAAAACGGCAGTTTTTCCACGACCAATTTCCTTCATATCAAAATCACTATATGACAACATCTCAGATAGATTATCACGTGATGAGAATAATTTTACTTTTTGTTTGAAAGTTGATAGAACGCCTTGTTTAGTATCTTCAGCCGTAAAAACGGTACCTGAAGCATTTACATAGGCAGGACGTGATGGATCTTTTGAATTAAAGTACTCTTTAATATAGTTATTATTAGGTCCACCAAAACGTTCTTCACCTAAATTGGACATTAAGTTTAAACTATTTAAGTTTATTTGTTTTTCAGTTGCATCTTCGAATAATCCTAAAGTTAAGCCAGTAAAGTAGTCAGCGGCAGCTTTTTCCCAATATGGGTCAGCATTACCACTTTTTTCTTCATATAAGATATTTAATGCTAAGTCATCCAATAACTCAATAGCCTTGTCGGTATTTCCTTCTTTATATAATTTATATGGTAAGGACATTGGATTCCAAGCATTACCATTTCCAGGATTACGGAAATTTAATAAGACAATATTATAGCCACGATGTTTTAGCATATTAGCAGTTTGTTCATATATTTCACCTTTAGGGTCGGTAATAATCATTGATTCGCCTTTTTTAGCTAAACAATAGACCATTGGAAATACGACAGCTTGAGTTTTACCACTACCGGTAGCACCAATAACGATATTATGGGCTTCGCCATCATCAACCCATAACTCTTTACCATCATTAATAACAACGATACCGGCAGCATCAGAACGATATGCTCTAGGATCAACTCTTTTTAATTGTTTTTTTACTTCATTTTTCTTAGCCCATCTTGCATATCCGTCACTTTTTTTAGAACCAAAACTAAAACCAAAGCCAGATTCTCTTTCAAAAAAGTATGAACTAACGGCAGCAAATAAGCCAATTACGGCTAGGACAAATAACATTAGTGTGGCTGTTATATATCTTGGGGCAAAGCCAGCAAAGAAATTAAAGCCGTAGAAATCACCGGTTGTCGCTAATGAACTGACATTAACTACGATAATAGAACAAATTAATAATAGAAATACACAAAAAGCAACAAAGATCATAAAATCTTTGGGTTCTGCTTTAAATCTCATTTCATCCACCTCTTTAATCACTTAGAATTATATCATAATAAGAATAAACTATCAAGAATAAAGAATGATTATTCATCATTCTCATCACTTATATTATCATCTATTCTTTCATCGATGTAATCGTCTTTGCTTTTGATTGCATAAACGATAGCATAGACGATTAAGAATACTACCAAAAGGATAGCGGCAAAGATATATAAATTGGGAGTATATATATCAGTTTCTTGGACATCTATAATAGGTTCAACATCTTCAACTGATTCATCAATTACTTCTTCATTATTTAAAATCATATTGATTGATTTATCACTAGCATTATCTCTATTTATATACCAAGTATAGGTTTTGCCATTTACTTTATCAGCATTATTTGATTCAACTTCTCTATCAACAGTAATGTTGACTACTAGATTATCCAAATTAGGATATTTATCAAAACATGTGGCACCAGTACTTGTTGAAATAATAATATCTTCTTCATATTCTTCGGCAACAAGGGTCTTAAAACAATTAGATACGGCTGTTGAATTTGAATAATTATAGATGTCAAAACTATAGTCATATAGATAATTATTACCAGTTAAAACATATTTATATGTATCAAATTCTGTCTCACTATCTTCTAATTCAACAGTATAATTATTTTTATCAACAGGTATTTCTTTAGCGTTGTTAAATTCAATGATTTCATCTGGATCTAGGCCAGTAACAATAATATTCTCCTTATATGTATCATCATCAATGGTCAGATTATATTCACAACTACATCCAGTTATAAAAATCATCATAACTAATAATATTAGTAAGCGTATCCTTTTCAATTTTATCACCCTTTTGTTTCTTTTTTTATTCTTCACTATTGGCTAAAACTACATTTTCAATACCTAAATAATAGGCTATTATTTGGCCAGCCATATAATTTTCTTCACTTGCTAAGTAATATGCTCCCCATTGGCTAATACCTCTACCATGATTTCCTTCGCAGTGTCCTTGTTTCCATTCAGCAGCTATACCGCTTTGGCGATCAGCCCAACTACGGGGTATTTTTTGATTTTGTTGTTTTAAAGTATAGTAATTGGCATCAACATCAATAGTGCAAAAAGCATCATACTCAACTTTAGCAAGCCTTTTCCCTTTTGCATTAAGTAATACTTGACCAGCAGTTTCTTCAACAGCTTGATATATTAAACTGTTAGTATTTTTTTGACTGGTAATATCTCTAAATACTTGTTTCCTGTCTGACGACTCAATTATGCATTTATTACCATCATGAGTAAGAAAATAGGTTCTGGCAGCTATAGCTATTACTTTATATACTTCAATATTGTTGAACCCACCTACTTCAGCAGCCACAACTCCGGCAATATAGTCTTCGAATTCATAAGTCTGGCTACCTGTTTTACGATAGTTGTCGCTTTTGTCGGTCATAATAACGGTTACTTCCTTGCAGCGAATTTCATAATCACCACCATCAGCAACTCCAGCACCGGCAATAGCTACGACAATAGCCAAGATTACAATTAGAAATAATAGAGCAAACACAACGGTAGCTATTAAGATATACTTTTTGACAACAGGGTTATTTTTGACAACCTTAATAGCCGCATCAGTAGCCTCTTTTTTTATTTCTTTTTGAGTTTCTTTTCTTATTTCTTCTTCACTTGGTCCATCATCTTCGATAGTTTCTTCAGTGTTTTCTTCAGCTACATCTTCCTCTTCTAATTCTTCATCATTGTAAAAAGGACGGGTATTTTTTGGTGATAAATCAAGATTGTCATTTTCACGATCTAAATCTACTCTATTCCCCATTCTACCACATCCTTAGTTTTACTATAATCCACCACCACTACCAAATGACTCTAATTCATCTGGCGTTAAGGTTACATCTATTTGCATACGTCTATTTCCGCATACGAATAAGGCTTCGCCTTGATTATATCTTTTTATATTTTCTTTTTCGTTATCATTTAAGTCAATTAGTTGTGCCAAATCTTCAGCAGCTTGTTTACGTAAGCCCATGACAAGATAATATGAAGCATTATCAAAAATGGCTTTTCCATGCATTATCATGTTATTAGCAACGAAGTCTGATGGTTGTTGGGTAATAATTATGGTACCAGTATTATATTTTCTAGCTCTCCTTTGTACCTGAGCTAAGAATTCAGCACCTAATTCATTACCGGTTCCTAATAATACGTGAGCTTCATCAACAGATAAAACGGTATTTTTATTAGGATTTAAACATAAACTCCAAGCATATTTTAAGACATTAAATAATAAGGCATTTCTAATATTAACATCAGAGTTCATTACTTCTTTAATATTAAATACTAAATAATCATTTGTAATATCGATAGTTGTATGACCATTAAAGTAATATTGTAATTCTTTAACTAATGGTCTTAATTTTAATTCTAGACGTTCTAGGACATCCCTTTCATGAGTTCTCTCTGTTAAGGATGTTAATTTACTAGTTACTGTAACGTACACATCTTGCATAACAGGGAAATCTTTAGATGTATAATGTGAGAAATTAGTATTATAGGCAATACCATATCTAGCATATGTTTCAAGTACTATTTCACCAAATAAGGTTAATACATCTTCTTCAATGCTTGGAGAGTAATATTTCATGAAAGCTTTTAAAGTTTGGATAGCATTAGTTAATACCGTATAACCTAATCCTTGAGTTTGAATAGCGTCATCATCACTATCCATAGCAATTTCTAGGGGATTAATCATACCATATTGACCACCCTTACCTAAGTCTACCACTTCGCCACCATAGGCATTAGTCATATCAGTAAGTTCACCTTCAGGGTCAACACATACGATTTGGTAACCATTTCTAATATGACTGCGAAGGATAAGCTTAGCGGCCGTTGATTTACCAGAACCGCTGGCACCTAAGACAATCATGTTAGCATTATTACGGTTGCTTTCCTTCTTTAATTGATATAAGAATTGATTAAATAACACAACTCCACCCGAAAATTCTACACCTAATAAGGTAGATAGGCCATCATCTTTTAAACTATCAAAGATGAATGGATACATAGTAGCCATAGTTGGAGAAGGCATTATATTACCTACCCTATCTTCAACAATCTGTTTACCAAATATTGGTAGCATAGATTTTAAAACTCTTTCTTGCTCAAATCTTAATGGTACAGCAACCATTTCCATAGAATCTAAATAAGTTTTTAAATTAGCTTTACGATTATTTAACTCATCTCTTGTATTAGCTGTAATCATGATATGTAATTGGAAATCAAAACTACGTGATTGAGAAGCAGTATATTGTTGAATAAATGATTCCAATGATTCAACATCTTGTCTAATACGCTCCAAAACAGTATTATCTCTTTCCGTTTGATATCTTTGTCTTAATTCAGTTAATTCATTATTTAACATTTTATGTAAAATATTTGAAGAGACTGGAATATGTTTTATTACTACTTTGACACCAGGTATATTAGTTAAATCTGATAGATATCCTTGATTAACAATTCTAGGATATGAGATAGCAGTCATAATAACAGCATATTTACCACTTATAACAAAATCAGCGGCATTAAATTGTAGTCCTTTAGGAGCTAATTGTGATTTCATCTTCATCGTGGCAACACCGTCCTATTCTCGGTATGCATACCGGCATTTAAGAAACTTTCAAGTAAAACTCTTAAATCTGTATTAGAGGTCTGCATTGAATCAAGTCCAGCGTTTGATAAGCCCATCATTAATAATCTTAAACGTTTTTGAATTGTTTCTAAATTCTTTTCTTTAAACAAAATATAAAATTCTGTATCAGTAACATTATCTCTCATAAACAAATTAGCCTTCTCAATATCCTGACTAATTAATTTCTTGATTCTAGGATCTGGCTCGTTGTTATATTGTATTTGTAATGTAGCTAAATAACTAGATATATCAACGGGTCTATCAGCTGATATCAACCAGAATTCAAAATCAATTGAATCATAGAAAACTCTTAATTGAGAAATAATATTATTTCTTAAATTGTTATCAAGAATAAAGATATTCCTTGGTCTAATTTTAACTCCAGTTACTTTCATTTTATTATCAAGTTCAATCATACCATTTGTAATATTTTTAACTGGTAACCAATCTTCAGTATATTTACTTTTTGATTTGCTGCTTTTCGAACTCATATCTTGTACACCAACCTCTCCATATATATTTTTTTCTTCCATTATAGAAATTTAACATACTTTGTAACGTACATAAGACATTATGATAATTAGGAATTGGTAAAACCAATAACACTGCTAAAAGCATTGGCAATAACGATATAATCAATAATGCCATTCCTTGATTAGCAAGAATAGCCAGTAAAGCGACAGTTACAACTGTTCCAGCAATTAATATTATTAGGTCTGGTACTGGTCTAAACATACCTAATATCAATGTTGATCTTTTTGTATTAGCAGGTACTAAACTCCCATTCATCTAATATCACACTCCTTATTATTTTATTTGTTATCGGCACCCTTAGCATTAGCATGAGCTTCTCTGTATGCATCAGATGAAGTAAGCTTATGCGTAGCATTGTTAACAAGATCTTGTATAGCACCCATTCTGTACGCAAATTCAGCCATATCACCTTCTTTAACGGTATAGGTACCATCAGCATTTCTGGTAATTTTGTTGTCTCTGTCTTCTGCACCAAGTTCATTACCATTTTCCAATTTTTCTGCGGCAACAGCGGCAGCAATCTTAGCTGCTCTTTCATTAGAGATTTTAATAGTATCCCATTTGGCAGCCTGCTCTAATCTACCACTAGCGTCTCTTCTCATCTCATTATCAAATGTGACGGTTTGTCTGTGTTTAGCAAAAGCTGCTGATATAGCGGCTAATCTTGCATTAATTTCATTAGCGGCATCAGTTTGGTCAGCTGAATGGTCTTTTGCAGAAGCAAATTTTCTTGCATATTTCTTTATAACTGCATATTCATTTTCTATCAAAGCGGCAGCTTCAGCATTATTATTAGCTTGAGCAATTTGTTTAGCTCCTTCAAGTTGTTTCATGAATTTCATTTCTTTAACAGCGGCATCGGCTTCAGAAAGAGTTTTACTGTAGGCTTCTAGGTTACCTTTTCTTCTGTCTTGTTCTTGGGCTATGTTTTTGTAGTGTCCAGCTCTATGTTCAGCACCGAAAACAGTACCGCCTTCATTCTTTATGTCTTCACGTTTTTGGCGAACTGCTTCACCAGCATAAGCAGCACTTTTCCATCTACTGAAAGGAGAACCTCCTAATAAGCCTTTATGTTTTTTATCGAAGCCTTCTTTAGCACCAGCAATTGCTGCACGTAGGCTTCTTCCTCTAATTCCGCCAGCAAGGAATCCGCCAGCGCCTCCAGCAACTCTTCTTCCGGTAGAGTATGCACTCTTAATAGGTTTAATTCCTTCAAGACGAGATTTAGCGCCAAGGCCAAAGCCAATTCCAGCACTTCCACTAGAAGGTAATAATTCACTAAGAAGTTTTGGTGCTCTTTTAGCAAAAGCTAGAAGTCCTAATACTAAGGCAATATAAGTAAATGTTTTTAATAAAGGTGTTACTCCAGAGATACCTTTAAAGATATTACCAGAGGTGAATGCATCGCCTAATATTTTAATTAACATTATGACAAAATCAATGATAGCTATTCTGATGAATAAGTCAATGTATGTTGTAATACATTGTTTCAACCATTTTTGGAATATACCATCTTTTTTAGGTAACATATAACCCATAATAGCTATTGGCGACATTATTTGTAAGAATATTAATTGAGCATATCTAGTACCCAAGTCAATACTGTACATAACAAGCATATAACCAATAAGGCATCCAACTATTACGGCAAGTAATCCATTGAATTGAAAATAAATAGCTGGATCAAATCTTGAAAAAATAATACCACTTTTAGTTTCTTTTCCTACTAAATTGATAGTTGATGCTATTTCAACAGTTCCTTTGCTTCTTAAATTACTCATGTTATTTTCAACTGCTTTTCTTGCATCTTTGCAGTCTTCTTGATTGCTAGATTTGCAAATATCAGCAACGCCATAGAATTGACTTAGCATGACAGCAGAGAATTCATTACCATAAGTGTTATAGTTACCACCGCTTCTACCTAAAATAACTTTTGTTATTACTTGTGATTCAATAATTCTATTTTGTAGTTTATATGCCAAACTAAAAATAGTTGGAACAAAAGCTATTAAGACAACTACCATTACTATTCTTTGTAAGATGTTACCAAAGCCTTTTTCTTTATCGGTAAAGGTATCTGGTTGGATAGCATATTTAACAAATTCAAAAGTAATATAAAAAGTCATGACAATAGTTAATATCATAGTTATTCTTTGATATATTGGAGCAATAGAATCTGATGATAATATGTTAAGTCTTGATATTACCATGAATAATTGATATAAAAAGGCAATTAAAGTATAAATTAAATCGCATATTACAGCCATAATTGCTCTTATTGCTTGTTCAAATATACCGATATCTAACAATAACATGTAATCACTTCCTTATCTTTACATAGGACATGTGGTGTATCCAAGTCCCTCCCAGGCTATATTAGCGAGCCAAATAATTACGTTTACAAGTGCTGGAACTAAATATACGAGAACGCCAATTATTACTCTTTTCATAAAAGTTTTTTGGGCTTTCTTCATTTCATCTTCTTTGCCAGCTATAACAGCCTTAAATAAATCTAAGCTTCCTAAGGCAATAATAATTGCTGGAATTATGTATCTAGGATAAGCCAATACCTCTTTAATTAACTGTTTAGTTTCAGCATCTATTAATTGTCCGCAACTAATTTTATTTTTTGATGGGTTATATCCATTGATACTGTATTGGGGATTGCCTTCAATTAACATGATGCTGGGGGTATATTCATGAGTTGTTATTTTCTTGCTTTCAGCATAAACTGGTTTTAAACTAATTAGTAGAATAAATACTAAAAGCAAAATATATTTTTTATATTTCATAATAATTCCTCTTTCTAAATTTAGACACAACAAAATATGTGCATAATAATACACATACATTATAACATAAAAAAATAGAAAAAGATAGAACTTTTTCTATTATTATTTTATATTTTTGATAACTACCTACCAAAGTAGCATCTTAAGGCGTCTACAGCATTTCCATTTGGATCTTCAGCTGCTCCATTAGCATTAACTAGTAAGCCCATAGCTACGTTTACTATCCAAGGAACTAAGAATACTAAAACAGCATATACAACTCTCTTTATAGCTAATTTTTGTGCTGATTTAATTTCATCTTCCTTACCTGCCATAACAGCCTTTCCTAAATCGATAATTAATAATACTATTAGGGCAATGATAATAACTGCTTGAATTAGTGGAATAATTCCGTGTTTTACAAGGTTAACTATTGGTGCTACAGCATCGCACGCATCTAAAAATAACATTATAACTCCTCCTTTTTTCTATGTATATAATATAATATTTTTTAAGTATTGTCAATAATTTACAAATTATTTGGTGTATTCAAATTCATAATCTAATATTCTAATGATATCTCCTTCATGAACACCAAGTTTTTCCAACTCTTCATCAACACCCATATTGCGTAGTTTTTTAGCAAATCTAGAGATAGCTTCATCAGTATTAAAGTTAATCATTTTGAATATTTTTTCAACTTGTTCTCCTTTAATTATAAAGGTATGATCATTTTCTTTAATAATAGTAAATGGTTTTTCACGTTTAAATTTGTATAAGACATGACTTTCTTGGATATCTTCATCGAATAAGGCTTCATCTTTAGTATTTTTTACTAATTCTGATAATGCATCAATTAAGGTATCTAAATTTTCATTATTGATAGCAGATACTTCATATACTGGTTTTGCTATTTTTTCTTTAAATTTAGTTAAATTATCTTTACTATTTGGTAAATCCATTTTATTAGCAATAATTATTTCTTGTTTATTTAATAATTTTTCGCTAAAATCAGCTAATTCTTTTCTGATAGTTTGGTAGTCATCAACAGGATTTCTTCCTTCGCTACCGGACATATCTATAACATGGGCAATTATTTTAGTGCGTTCAATATGTTTTAGAAATTTATGTCCTAATCCAGCGCCAGTTGAAGCGCCTTCGATTAACCCAGGCAAATCAGCAATAACAAAATTGTTATCTTTGGTGCTAACAACACCTAAATTAGGTGATAAAGTTGTAAAGTGATAGGCGGCTATTTTAGGGTTTGCATTAGTAATCATTGAAAGAATCGTCGATTTACCAACGCTAGGTAAACCAACCAAACCAACATCGGCCATCATATGAAGTTCAACTTTTATTTTTCTGGTTTCTCCTGGTTCACCACGTTCAGCAAATGATGGGCATGGATTATTACGGGTAGCTAAGGTTACATTTCCTCTTCCACCCTTTCCACCATAGGCAACAATGGCTTCTTCATTATGCTTAGTTAGATCGGCAATAACAAGGCCTGTTTCAGCATCTTTAATGGTTGTACCAACGGGTACTTTAATTATTTTATCAGGTGCATAACTACCAGATTTATTCTTTCCTTCACCATTCTCACCGGGAGTACCTTTTACTTTTTTTTGATAACGCAAATCAATTAGAGTTTTTAATCCTTCATCAGCTTTAAAGATAATGTCAGATCCTTTGCCTCCATTACCACCATTTGGGCCACCCATTGGAACGAATTTTTCTCTTAGGAAGGCCATGCAGCCATCTCCTCCGCGTCCGGCTTCAACTTCCATTATGACTTCATCTACGAACATAATATCACCTCGTTTTTAAGATTATATCATAAAACTATATTATTATCTAGTTTTATTCTTTTGTTTATATTGATCAATTAATCTGTATGCTTCACTATAATCAATTTTATTATAATAATGTATTTTTTTGAAAATACCAGTAAGGCCATCAAAGGCATCTATGTGTGAGACATATTTTGTATAAAATTCATCATTCATGGCATCCATTACATTATCAAATAATTCTTTTATATCTTTACCAAAGGTATTTTCTAAATAGGCCATTATTTCATAAAGTTTCATAAAAGCTATTTTGTTAATAGCCTCTTCTCCTAAGATACTCTCTAATTCTAGAACAATGGCTACTTCTTTGTGATATCCACAACCATTAGTTCTAAAGCCATATTTCTTAGCTATTTTTCTGGTTAGTAGTTCGGTCAATCCTTCTCTAATAGCAATACCTCCATCACTACCGCAAAGATGCATTGTTTCATGAAGTAATAAATCTTCGTAATAGCCTTTGGCATCTGTACCGGAGATAAAAACATGAATAAAATAGTCAAGAAAATTATTTTTATTATCAATTGGTGTATTTTCACTAAATGTTTTATGTTCTTTATTTATACCATATCCTGGGACTTTGGAAATAGTTTTAAAGATTTTATCGACACATAGAGGAAAATGTATTATATCATTATTGACAAAACCATTAATGGTATTGGTATTATGAATTCTAATAAGATTGTTATAATCGGCATTTGATAAGAAAGCAATTTTCTCTTTAGGAATATATTCTCCATACGTCTCAAGGATAGCTTTAATATATTTTTCTATTTGAATAACAAGTTCTTTTTTAATATTCTCCATATTTCCTCTTTTCTATATATATTATTTTATCATATAATTTAATAATTAACATATATTTTAGTATGAAAAAAGTAAGGATATTAGGAATATTTATTTTCTTAATAGTATCAGTATTATTACATTATATATATGGAATAATACCAATCAAATTATTCAGTATAATAGCACCAGTTAATGAGAGTATTTGGGAACATATGAAATTAATAATTTCAGGTAACTTAATATATGGAATATTGGAATATTTTCTTTTTAAGAAATGGAATTATAAATATAATAATTATATTTTATCCTATGGTATATCTTCAATAGTAGGAATTATTGTATATTTAATTATTTATGTACCTCTTTATCAATTATTTGGGCATGTTCTATATATAGCTATTGGGTTATTAATAATTATTTTTATTTTTATGCAAATACTTAATTATTACATTATGAGTACTAAAAAAATAAAATATGGAAATATAATAGGTATATTAATAATTGGTATTTTCTATTTGATATTTGGATATTTTACTTATTATCCCCCACATATTAATTTATTTTATGACTTTATGAATAAAACTTACGGAATAATAAAATAAAAATGCGTTTAAACGCATTTTTTTAGTATACTTTCAGATAATATTTGTAATTCTTTGGCTAATTCGTTATTTTCATCAAGTAAATTGTATATAGCATCTTCAGATAGGATTCCAATGGGTATCGATTTATCAATATTACCATTCTCATAATCTTCAAAGTCATTAAGCCATTCTTTAGATTGATAATATGCTGCTAATGATGAGATACTAGATTGTATTTTCTCATATTTTATATATTCTTTTTTAAACCTGTTAATGGTTTTTATAGAATTATTTAACATTTTTTCATATTTATTTAATCTGGTAACTTGTTTCATATATTCCTCCGAGAATATTTTATCACTAATTTTATCTTTTGGATAGTTCAACGACTTTACGCCATAGTAGTGGCCCTACAATACCATTTATGTCAAAATTATAATCTTTTTGAAGTTTCTTGACAGATTTTTCAGTTAAATCATCAAAGATACCATTTACTCTAACACCGGGAATTGATTTATCAAAGCGACATATTGCTAAGAGAAATGTTTGGAATCGTTTGACATCTTCCCCACTCATACCTCTTGTTAGAAAATAATCTGGATATAATTCATTTACATAGTTGGCATATTCTTTAGGAAAAGATTTTAAAATATTACGATAAGCATTTTTTAAAACTGTCCAATCACTGTAAGTAAATATTCCTGTAACTGGTAAATTATATTTTTTTTGAAAGGCTTTTACCATAGTAATAGTGTTATTATTATAGATAGAATTAGTT
>JAEEGL017149729.1_pt1 | contig 45308 bp, 47 predicted proteins | sample 9134231 | NCBI WGS metagenome assembly JAEEGL01 (sample SAMN16246548, study PRJNA631951) | gut metagenome | biome: gut microbiome; feature: rumen; material: fiber-attached | host: Bos | place: Iran: Karaj | collected 2018-10 | reverse complement strand
TACTGTTTTCCGTTGATCTTTGCCGCCTCAATGACATTCGCGAACTGCTTATCCATTACCTGCCGATCAAGATATCCGTTCAGATCCTCGAAAACATCATCCCTCATTGCATAATTCTTCTGGATGCCTATTGCCAGATCAGGAGCTTCCGAGCCCTTTAATTCCTGGATCATGGTATAGAGTTTCTCATCATCAGGATCAAGTGTTGCAATGCTCCTGCCTGCAACGATGCCTTCCTTATATTTGTTCCAGACTCTGATGAGATACTCGTTGTCAGTCCTGTTAAATTCATAGATAGCATCGGATAAGTATTCAGTCATTCCCTGATCTATCGGAGTTGCCAGTTCAATTATCTTTTTACCCGCATGAGGATTCTTATCTGACTTCTTCAGGATAGTAACCGTCTCATCCATACCGGATAAAACCATGGCATAACCGGTTTCCTTCTCTGAATAGATAACAGCCGTATCGTCAGTACACGTAACCAATCTTACATTATCACTGTTAAGGTCAGAGAAATACGGAGTATACCAGTTGTTATCAATAACAGTCTTCACTTCACGCGTCTGAATATCAAACGACGTTATGTTTCCGAGCATGTCTATCTTGCACAGTTCGCCTGTATCAACGCTCCTGTAATCGGCGAGGCTGATCTCCTCTCCCGATTTGGGTTCATATTTCTCATACTTTATACGGGTGCCGGTATCAGCATCGAACTCCAGAAAGACCTCACCGTCAGCGAACGAATAACCGACCACAAACAGTGTATTGTTTTTGGAATCATAAGAGAATTCACCGACATCATGAACAGCGGGAATACCCGTAAAATCAAGTTCACATATGTACTCTGATCCTTTGAATGAATATGCGTGCGTTTCCATTGTTAAGGCCGTGTCACCGGCATAGATAACAGGGACGATATATTCTCCCGCCACATAAACATCAGACACGCCGTAGAATGACATCCCGTCACCTAATTCCAGGTTCTTTCCTTCTGCATTTTTGAGCAGCCGTACATCTCCGACTTCACCGCTGTTAAGATCGATCGTAATTACTGCAGTATCAAAACCGCCCGACGAGAAGACATCTGCTACGGCCTTAACCGAACCTGTTTCCTCATCAGGCCAGATAGCCTGTATCCTGTCTATCTGATAATTATACGGTTGTGTCAGAACAAGACTGCCTGAAAGATGTCCCTGATCGTCGTATGTATCTATCAGAGCCCTTCTGTAATTATCAAAATCTGCCATATTCGAAAGACAGTATATGTGGTAGAGTTTCCCTCCGCTATATGCAACAACACTGCTGTCCACCATTTCCGTGTCGAGCTTGTCAGTCGATAATTTGATCCTGACAGACTCATACCACGGATCATCTTCTCTGACCACCATAGTCTTATTCTTGGCCGAGCACGACAACAGCAGCGGATGCAACATCAGCACAGCCATTGTTGCAGCAATAGCCTTAACATATTTCATTGAAATTACCTCCTGCGGGTAACCGAAAATTCCTATATCCTTAACTCAAATATAAAGCAATTTTGCGAATTGTGAATAGCAAAGCGGAAAATGTCATTAGATGTATGCCAAACGGATGCCGGCATGACTTAGCATACTGCAGGATAAATATCCAATTGACATTATCAGGCTTCTGAGGTTTAATCTCAAAGGCTTATTTTAGTGGGAAAACAAGGAGGGTCATATGGCTTCAGACGTAAAATTCTCGGTAAAGGATGCTGTAGGCAAACAGGAACTGACACCGGTAACAGTAAGTGAGGAACTTCAGCAGGCATTCATTAAGAAATCCAGAGCAGCATCATGGAAGTTACTTCCGGTGTCGATCATTGTCAGTGCAGTCGTTCTCGTAATCCTTATTCTTGTAATCTATTTTTTGAGATTCTTCATCGTCAGCGCACTCGGACTGTTCTGCATCTTTTTCCCTATCTTTGCCGTATATAATATTTTCGCTACGGCAAAAGCGATCAAGAATCACGATTATGAATTCCTGGCAGGCGAGATTGTCGGCAAGACTGACAGCGGATACAAGGTCCGCGGTCTCGAGGAACACAACATCAGTCCTCTTATCGGAAAGAAGGAATACAATCCCGGAGAGAGAGTCATCGTTGCAAGACTTAACGACGAACTCAGCCTTATTTCAGAAGAGTAATATACGGATTATTTTGAATCCTACAGGGCCGTCTCATGACAAATGAGATGGCCTTTATTATTCTCATGCCATCATCTGAGTCTGCAGTTTCCCTATCCTTCCTAAATACTGTGCAATCGTCCGTTTCACGTCTTCGGGATCATCCTTCATGCCGCGCCTTACCCAGAGCGAGATCACATTCCACACACCACCGGTGTTAAGGCAGATCAGGTAATCAGAATCGAGTCCCTCGAACAGTCCCGAGAAAGGATTTAAGTCCGGATTTTGATTCTGTTTCACTGACAAAATAAACTCATTCATGCCCTGCAGGACAACGTAGAGCATATCGTTTTTATCCAGGAGCTTTAGCAGCTTTTTATTCTTTACAGCAAACTCAAATATCGTAGTCAGCACATCGCCTCTCGCGTTATTAACGATATCAAAATAATCAAGAAGTATGCCTCTGATATACGAACGAAGAACATCATCTTTCGATGCGTAATTTCTGTAGAAAGTCTTTCTTACCAGATCAGTCTCGAGCACGATCTGCTTTACGCTGATCTCTTCATAAGGATACTTCTCCATGAGCTTCAGGAGTGCATCCGTTATCTGTTTGCGCGATCTTATTGCCGAAGGATTATTAGATTCATTCATTAGATTTTCTCCCGGTCTCAAATGACACAAAACAATGAGATTGTGTATCTTTCGCCGATTCTGTTGATTAGTTTCAGGCTTGCTCCTATTATTGCATAAAGTACACAGATGTGTAACTTTTGGATAAAGGGAGATTAAACATGAAGATCGTGATCATCAACGGGAGCCCAAGGACAGACAGATTAACAGCAACTGTCCTTCTCGGCATATCAAACACCCTCACAGAGCATAACGTTGATGTTTCTTATTACGATCTGGGCAGACTCACAATGACGCAGTGTCTCGGTTGCTGCTCCTGCTATAAGACAGGGCATTGCGTCATTGATGACGATGCCGAGAAAATCTCACGGGAGATTACAGATGCGGACGGCCTTGTTCTCGGAACGCCGACTTATGCGAGCAATGTATCAGGATTAATGAAGGTACTGATCGACAGAGGTCATTTTGTCATCGAGCAATTGCTTACTAAAAAGTATTGTGTCACGGTTGCAACAGGTGAAAACTACGGCAGCCGCGATGCCGGAAAAACACTGGATAAACTGGTTCTTTATTCAGGCGGCCATCTTGCCGGAAAGATAGTTATCAACGCGCCTTTCAATTCCATAAGAGCACGGCAGGAAACGAACCCGAAGATACACCGGATCGCCTCCGATACCGGGGACAGATTATATAACGCAGTCAGCAGACGAAAAGCTTATCCCCTTCAGGATATTTATCACAAGATAGTTTTCGCGTTTGGCATAAAACCTTTTGTTATGCGCAAAGGCGAAGAATACAACGGAGTGATCACAAAATGGAAAGGAATGGAAATCTGAAATGAGAGAATACCTGTTATTGTTACCACTGATCTTTATATTTCACGACATGGAGGAAATGGCCGGATTCGGATGGTTCTTCAGAAAGAATCCGGAGCTGTATAAACGTTTTCCGAGAACATTGAAAAGCTACATAGGATTTACCGAGATGGGAATGACGATCGCTGTTTACGAAGAATTTTTCATGTTCGGCGGAGCGGCACTTCTGGCCTACTATTTTCCTTCGAAGATCCTCTATGCCGTTTGGTTCGGATTCTTCCTCGCACTGGCAGGACACTTCGTCATCCACATAGGTCACACGTTATATATCCGTAAGTATATTCCGAGCTTTATAACCAGCGTTATAAGCTTTCCTGTAAGCGTGGTAATACTGATATCGAGCGCGCAGTATCTGACATTCGATCTGATGACCATCACAGGAATTGCGGTATCGATACTTCTCATGACCGGCAACTTTTTCATGCTTCACGCACTTATGCAAAGAATCAACAAAAAGATCAACAGCCCGGATAAGAACTACAATATCGTTCCTATTCCGGGCAGGTTCTGAAACTGATCTGATTGCGGTACTGAAGATTCTTACGTCAGAATGCCGTGAGCTCCCATTTCATGGGCATGTACTGACCTTCACCGTCAATAACATTGAAAGCATTAACCTTTGAATTCCATTTCATATATTCAGACTTGGTCTCCGAACCGTACCAGGAGTCGACCCTTAAGACATTACCCGCACAAAGATAGATATAATATCCGTTTCCTCCGCCGAGAAGACAATAAGGACCCAGGTCAGAATGGTATACGACAACGTTTGTGAATTTGGTATAAGAACCGTCAGATATGAGACCGATAAGCATTTCATCAACGCCGTCACCGTCAAGATCCGTGAGGAGGTAACCCGGTGTGTTATACGGATCCTTCAGATCATCAGACACGGATAATTTTCTGTTCTCTTCCGTGAAACCGTTCTTTATTCCGTTACTGTAGTATTCGAGTGCTGATTTATACCAGTCCTTCGGTTTTCTCGAACACCCCGAGACGCCGTAAACGACCGACAGCAAAACAGCTACACACAGAATTGTAGACGCTACTCTTTTCATATTTAATTTCTCCCTTATCCAATAGATAAAAGATATTTTATACAATTTCGGGGTCACAATCAATAAAAATCGTAACGGTTATCAGGAAGAGAATGCAAAAAGGACCATCTCCATCGAGCGGTCCCTGTTGCAAAACAAACTCAGGAAGAATCATGCCTTGAAGTTGTAGACGGGCTTGATGACCTCAACAACATCAACAGATTCAGTTATCACGTCAATGATGTCTTCCAAAGACTTATACGCCATGGGCGCTTCGTCTAATGTGGACTCGTTGACGGATGTGGTAAATACATTCTTCATTGCTTCCTTGTACTCTTCCATGGAGATAGTTTCCTTGGCCTTTGTTCTGGACATTAATCTGCCGGCACCGTGAGGTGCGGAGAAGTTCCATTCCGGGTTACCCTTGCCGATGGCGATAACGGAACCGTCCCTCATGTTGATGGGGATCAATACCTTCTCGCCCTTGTGCGCGGCGATGGAACCCTTTCTCAGGATCATCTCTTCAGTATCGATATAGTTGTGGATAGTGTGGAAGGATTCACCTGCTGTAAGGCCGGCTCTCTCACAGATAATCTCTGCCATTAATTCCCTGCTTCTCTTCGCGAAAGCCTGGCAGATCTCCACATCGTGGAGGTAGTCTTCCAGATACTTTCCGGAAAGATAGCAGAGGTCTTCAGGCATGGGAGTTTCACCTTCGAAAACTTCCCACTTAAGCTGCTTTAATGCCGCCTGTATCTCGTCCTTTCTTCCCTCCTCCTTGTATGTGCGGATGATCTCATCACGCTTCTCAAGATAGTCGCCATAACCTCTGTGGAGGTTTATTGCGAGCTTCTGATAGAGTTCTGCAACCTGCTTACCGAGGTTTCTCGAACCGGAGTGAATGACAAGATACTTAGTGCCGTCAGATGCTTCATCGATCTCGATAAAGTGGTTGCCGCCGCCTAATGTACCGAGAGATCTTGCGAGTCTCTTTGTATCCTTAAGTTCTCTGTAGCACTTAAGACCCGTGAGATCGAACTTTTCCTTTCTGCCTTCCCATACGGATGTACCGGAAGGAATATAGTGAGCCGCAGCATCGACCATCATGAAATCGATGTCGCCCTTGCCGAGTTCTACAGTGTACATGCCGCAGCCGATATCAACGCCGACAACATTAGGTACGGCCTTATCAGTGATCGTCATTGTAGTACCGATAGTGCAGCCCTTACCGGAGTGCACATCAGGCATTATCCTGATTCTGGCTCCTTCTGTCATAGGGTAATCGCACATTCTTCTGATCTGTTCGATCGCTTCATCTTCAACGACCTTTGCATAGCAGATCGCTGTATTAACCTTTCCTTTGATCTCTATATATTCCATTTCTTTTTACCTCTTATATTTGCAGGACTTTTGATCTGTTCCCACAGACCAAAAGCCCCGCCGTTACGATCAAACTCTCAAAATTCAGGCTGCGACCTTCTCATACCTTGCGGACGAGATGACGCTCATCATGAACTCGTAAGGATTCAGGTTGTCTTCCTTCAGCATCGCGAAGATCTGGGGAGACATACCGGATACCAGTGTTACGCCTCTGTCGTTCTTTGTAACAGGCTGCTGTCTGTTGAAACTGTTTACGTTCCAGAAGACCATCTGAGGGAGCCTGTAGCCTGCAGCTTCGAACTTTGCCTTTGCTGATTCGAAGTTTGTAAGGCCCGAGCCATCCGTGCCACAGTCGAACTCCATGTCTGATACGATGATCAGTCTTGAAGGCATGGCTGACTGCTTCAGTCTGTTCTTTACGGCAGTGTTCAATATCAGATCGAAAGTTTTCTCGATGTTTGTATTGCTGCACTCGTTGAAGCTCATGGCATACATAAGCTTCTCGCAGATGTCGCGGCCCTTGATCTCAACCAGCTGAGGATTTGCTGAGAACGTAATGAAGTGGTTGTGGAACGCACCCTTGTTACGCTCTGCAAAATATACACCCAGAGACTCTGCAACTGCTGCAGGCAAAACATTTGACGCACCCCAGTACATGGAGCCGGAACCGTCAACGACTACCAGAGTGTTGTCTGAACCTGCATAGTTCTCCAGGGAGTTCCATGTAGCATCCAGTACTTCTCTCTCGTCAGCAGACAGAGCAGTCTCGCCTCTCAGTCTTCTGTTCTTGATGACTGTACCTGCGATATCGTAAGGAGTCAGTGTGCTTGTGTTAAGAGCAATGGGATTCTTCTTAGCCAAAGAAATGAATTCCTTATATCTTTCGCCATCGTTTCTGATGAACGCCTTTCTGTATTTGAACAATGCCTTTGAAGGCTGTGTCAGATACTCGAAAGAGTAATCCTTTTCTCTTAAGTTATTCTCCAGGATCTTGATGTAGCTTCTTAAAGAAGACAGCATCTTTCTGTATTCAGCTTCAGACATTCCCATGCCTCTTGCGATCTTCTTCGCAAGTCTTACGGTGTCTTTGTTGCTGGCGTTAACAGAAGGCAACCACTTGGCCATCAGAGATACGGAGTCCTGTGCCTGAATGGACTTCATATCCTTTTCCAAGGTTCTCTTTATGTAAGCGATTGCCTCCTGCTCACAAGCTGTATCCATCAAAGACAGGATATCGTCATATCTGCCGTACTCGGCGATATTATCGATGTTTCTGATAACCGTGTCAGGATAGTTCTGGGCCAGGTACTTCATGATTACTCTGAAGAATCTTCTCTCACCCAGACCGCCTCTGATGTCTCTTGCAAAGAAGAGAGTTCTCATTGCGATGATCCTGTCTTCAGCGAATGCTCTGATAAATCTTACGAGGATCTCCTCATCGCTTGCGTTTCTTAATGCGCCCGCTGTAGCGAACAGATCCAGGCAGTCAGACATTGTGGATGCATTAGATACTGCACCGTTTGCTGTGTAAGCTGTATTAGCTTCTTTCTTTAAAAACTTCAACATATTCTTTTCTCCTTTAACAAGGTGCTCCGGGGGCTGTAGCTGCCCCCTTCCTTTACGATTAACAGTCGTTTGGCAATCCAGTTGCTGTATGCACCTTTAGTCAACGTTTGTTACAAGACACTTTGTCTTATCCTTGACAACTGAGGCAGGACTCGAACCTGCAAACCAACCGATCAATGATTGCTGAGCGTGTCTTTGCTCGTTGCACCATTATGTTACCGCGGCAGTTGGGGTTATAAAAGATGCAGAATAGTTTAGTATCACAACCCCTACCAGTTTGAGTTTTTAAGGTGTTTTTGGTATATTTACATAAAATCGCAACCCCAAACAGGAGATAGATTATGACCGAGAAATACAAGATATATCTTTCTGAAGATACGAAAACAAGACTTATAAACGATGCAGAACTCTTTGAATTCTTCAGAAATGACGGCACCGTAAACCTGAACGGATTCCTTAAGGAACTGATAGTGAATTTTTTCGAGCAGTACAGAAATGACAATGAAGAACTGCTGAATAACGTATTGAGCGAGCTGTCTTCGGTTAAGTCACTGAAGGCTAAAGACGCTTCGATCCTGGCCGATAAGATAATCAGAACATACATAAACAACAGCGAGCCTGCCACAGGCAAGAGCACCGTCATCACCCTTACCGTGAGCGGCACTTCATACAGCATTATTAAGATAATCGAGAATAATCTTCTTAAGGATAATTCGCTCTCGGGATACATGAAGGACATGTTCCTGTCTTACCTCTCGATACCGAGAAACAAGCGTGAGGAGATAATCTTCAAACCTACCTACGAGGCAATTAACAAAGCGATCGCTGAATGCAAAAAAATGACCTTCTCATCAGGCAGTTCCAAGCTCAAGCCTGCAGTCGAACCGTATCTTATTGCCACATCAAAGGAAGAACAGTTCAGTTATCTGCTCTGCCATTCTTCCCAATACAACAGAGATCACACATTCAGAATATCGAGACTTAAAGACGTGTTCATTACCTCCGAGACATTCGAGAGAGACAAGGACACTTTGGAGAGACTGACACAGAAAGGCTTAAGAAGTCCTCACTCCGCAGCGCCCGACATTCATGCTGTTGTACGCATGACAGAACGTGGCAAGCAGATGTATAAGATGATCGTAAAGAACAGACCCCAGGTCACATCGATCGAAGGAAATAAATATGTCTTCGACTGGCCTGAACAGCAGCTGGAAGACTACTTCAGAAGATTCGGTTCAGAGGGCGTTGTTGTCAGCCCGCGCTCATTAAAATCAAAGCTGCGGAATTACTATTCCACAGCTCTGTCTGCTTACGAAGGTAAATAATCCAATATTGGTATCAGATGATGTAATACCACTCATCTCCCTGCTTAACTTCTTCGCTCTTGATCTTGTTGCCGGCAGTCCTGAAATCGACTTCAAGATTCTTCATGCTGACCTTTGAATTGGGTTCAACGGATGAAGTAATGAACGAGTTACCGCCGATGACCGTATTCTCACCGATAACGGTATTGCCGCCCAGAATGGAGGCATTTGCATAAATCGTTACGTTATCACATATCGTAGGATGACGCTTCTTGCCTGAGAGCTTCTGACCGCCTCTAGTAGAGAGCGCGCCGATGGTAACACCCTGATAGATCTTTACGTTCTTGCCGATGATGGAAGTCTCACCGACAACGATACCCGTGCCGTGATCGATGAAGAAATACTTGTCGATCGTTGCACCGGGATGAATATCGATACCCGTCTCGGAGTGAGCATACTCAGTCATGAGACGCGGCAGGATCGGCACGTTGAGAAGATACAGTTCGTGCGCGATACGGTATACCGTGATTGCCATAAGACCGGGATATGCCAGTATAACCTCATCGAAGTTTGCTGCGGCAGGATCACCGTCCAATGTGGCCATAAGATCCGTCTCAATATATTCTCTGACCGCGGGGAGCTTCTTGAAGAACTCCACCGTAATGCGGTAGCTCTCCTGATCACGTTCTTCATCTGTCAGTTTATCGTCGCGCCTGGAGTAATCCAGAGCTCTGTAGATCTGCTTTTTAAGATGATAGAAAACATCCTCGATCGTTACCGCAAAACTGCTCTTCGGATTATAGATCTTGTATGTGCGGTCGCGGAAATATCCGGGATATATGATCCTGAAAAAATGCTCGACAAGTTCTCTTACTTCCTCTTTATCGGGATTACTGAAAAGCTTAATTGCATCGATATTCTTACCGCCGTTGTAATCGTCGAAGAGCATCTGGACGATATTATCGATCTCTTCCTGCTTGATCTGATTGTTCACTTTAGGCCTCTTTCTTTTGCTGATATGCTATATTTCTATTTATTTTATAACACCAAGTAATAAAAAACCCGAAGGCTTTTTATCAAGCTTCCGGGTGAATTCTCTTATTGTTTCACTATACTCACTTAAAGGGCAACCGTTAACAACACGCCCGTAAGATCTCACCCGTGGACGAACAGTAACAACAACACTCTAATCTCTCTGTCCTAAACTTTCCGTAAAAAGACATGTGTTACCTCTGTATTTAAGTATAGTAATAATGTTGGAATTCTATCAGCAATAACCCACTAAGTCAATCTGATATGCTTCATTCCTCAGGCTGAAGATACTCTATTCCGTAGTCTATCATCCGCCTGACCTGCTCATTGGTCCTGCTGCCGCCCTTCTTGCGGTTACAGCGCCAGCAAAGGCACTGGAGGTTATCCACATCACGGCCCGTTCCGCCCTGCGCCACAGACTGAATGTGATCAGCCTCCAGCAGAAGATAATCTCCCAGGCCGTAACAAAGACTGTCCAGATAATCTCTCGATATACCGCAGATCTGACAGGTATAGTTATCACGCTCGAAAACTTCATTCTTATCGGATACCCTGATCCTTCTCCTCCGTGCAACTTCCCTGTCGCTTTCCTCCTGACGCCTGATCCTCCGCTGCTGGCTCTTGTAACGTACGGCAACTATCAGCAGAACGAACAATACAACCGCAAGGAGGATTATAAGGGCCGGTACAAGGAGCCCGCTGCCTGTAATGTCTTCAAGATTAAACATTATCGTCTCCCCAAACTGATATTCATATGCTTAATTATATTCATTTGGGGAGACAATAAACGTACTGTCCGGACCTGACGGCCGGGGTTGTTCCACCTATCTTATTTTTCAGATACTGCGAGCATATGCCCTGACAATCCGATTATCTCTTCATGCTCATCGAGAAGTCTTACGGTATTCATGAGAGCTTCCCTTGTAGTCTCATTCTCCCAGACCGCATCCAGGTCATGAACGAGCCAGGCACCACCCATGATCCCGTGAACTCTCGTATCTTTGAATCCGCCTTCTGCAAGTTCTTTCCTGAGCTCTGCCGCCGAATGGAAATGCGCGCTCGCTATGCCGGAATACACGGTGTTATCGGGATTAACGTGACATCCGTCATCGAGCTCGCGTTCGATCATGTTAATGAAATTCTCATCTTCCAGCCACCGGTGCCCGCCTTCTTCAAACGGCGAATAAACAGTAATGTTATGGAGCAGACACGAGAAAGGTGTAAGTGCCGCCGCATACAGTTTTCCGCCCGGTTTGAGCAGACGGTAACTCTCACTTACTGCACGGGCCCGTTCAGAGTGATCGGTGATGTGATAGAGAGGCCCCATCAGAAGTATCGCATCCGCGCTGTTATCCTCTCTCGGAACCGACCGTGCATCACACACCTCAGCAGCTTCGAGACTGCATCCGGGATATTCGCTGCTTAACAGATCACTCATCTCAATGTTGGTTCGCGAGAGATCAAAAAGATGCACTTCATAGCCCAGGGATGCAAGCCACCACGAGTATTCGCCGTATGCTCCACCGATATCAAATATCACAGCCGGTGCCGGAGGAAGCGTCGCTAAAAGGATCTCCTTCGTCCTCTCAAATTCGATCCTGCCGATCCCTGTCCTGAGCCTGTTAAATTCTCTGCCGGCATCGTAATATGCCGGAACTGCGTTGTCTATTGCATTCATGATAATCTCCTTTCAAATTCAAGAACTGCTGGTCTTCTTCCGTCTTCTGGTGATCCTGTTCTGACATATCAGACGCCTCCTTTCCTGATCAGAATTAAAAACGGTCAGTGCTCTTAAGAGCTGCTGACCGTCTGATTGAAATTTATACTTTTAAGTACGTGACAAAACCGGCCAGATGCCCTATTCGGCGATGGCCTGCTGCTGATCTAAAGTCATTGTTCTTACAGATCTGAGCATTGTCCTGAACCTCCGTGGTTTTTCGGAATTATATGAGATAAACGGGATTAAGTCAACCGCTTATCAGAACTTCCGGGAGCCATTCTTTTATGGCTTTTTCCATCTCGGGGAGATGGCCGTCATAGCAGTGCGTTGAACCTTCTATCTCCACATACTTACAGTTCTTATAACGCTTTGCCGCATACTGCGCCGATTCCATCAGTTCCGGATAATCATTGGTTCCCTGAACGATAAGTACAGGACCTGTATATCTGTCGATCGCATCTTCGATGTGTATCATCTGTGCAGTCCTTACATAGGCATCGCCGAGAATCCTGCCCGGTTTTACTTCGAGTTCAACAGGAAGGTTATCGAGATCAAATTCATGACCCAGAATTGCTCCTTTTCTTGAGTGTTCCGGGATCATTGCAGCGGGCGCGAGCTCGATTAGTCCCTTGATAAGGTCATGCTTCATGCCGCCTGCAAGCATCACGTTTAGCCCTCCCTGTGAGTGACCGCAAAGATAGATGTCAGTTACAAAATCAAGTTTTCTCGCGTAATCTATCACAGCGAAAGCATTGCTTATCCACTTAAACAGCGTGTGGTCTCTGAACGCGCCTTCACTCTGTCCGTGACCGTACATCTCGGCTCGCAGAGTTGCATATCCCATCTCCCTGCAGGCCTTTGCAGCAGCCAATATATGATCTTCCTCCATGTGTCCGGTGAATCCGTGGATCACAATAACCAGAGGCATTTTCGCAGATGCGTTATCAGGCTTTTCCAGTTCAATGTGGAGCTTTATTCCGTCATCAGAAATATACATGTAAGATTCCTTTCCGGCCCGTCAGTTATCGCCCTGATAATACTTATGGGCTTTTGCTTCGTTAATGAATTCTGCCAGTCTTCCGTCACGGATTATCTCGTCGTAAACCTCGCGTTTTGACTCTTCGGTTCTGAACGGTTCCGTGATCTCATCCAGCGTCTGTGATTCGTAAAAATCTCTCTTCAGAGGATAGTAATTTACAGTACCGGAATTCCTGCCTGCCATGGGTCCTGTTACGATTATCTCTTCCCTTATGCATACACTTCCGTCACGCTTAAACATCAGTGTCAGTCTCGTTCCGTCGCCCTCTGTATCCCTGCCGCAGTTATGCTCCGTAAACAGAAGATCTGAAGGTCTGAAATGGAGTCTGTAATCGTTCGCGAATTCTTCGGCATACGAACCGAAAGAACCGCGGATAAGAGTATCATTTGCTCTGAGCATCCTGTGAAGATCCTGAGTCATGTCGATCTGCGTGATCGAATCAGGAAGGATCAGTTCTTTGAGCGTCTTCATCTTCGCGAGCAGCAGCGGATCAACACCCGTAAATCCGTATTCCATACCGCGTGCCAGGGTATCCCTGAACAGCAATGATATTTCTTTTGGGAAACAGTCATTCTCTTCCCTGTATTCATCGAAGATCGTATCCGGCTTGTGGTAGTCCTGAAGGTCTTTTTCAGACAGTACACCCTCTCCGAACGCGAAGAGTGACAGTTCATATTCACAGTCGTAATCGTAGCGGCGGTCAAGTACACTCATGGCAATATCTTCTCCCTCTCATAAAGGTTCAAGGATAACGATATTATAACAATCTGTATTTGATTAATGGGGGATTAAAGTTTACCGGCACTCCGGGAAGCGTTCTTCTTCTCCAGCGCAAATCCTGACATGAAGAGCGCTTCCCTTTTGCCACTGAAAGTATAACATTTGACCCCCTCACAAAATGCGTGAAGGGTGCGTGAAATTTGTGTCAAAACACTGACATAACGTTTGATTATCAAAGCAAAACGACAGTCCAGGAAACATCAATCCCGCTCTTCAGTTTCCTTTTTATACTCTTCCAGAAACCCGGTCAGGAACTGATATCTTTCTTCCCCCATCCGTTTTGCTTCATCTGTGTACAGGAGGTCTTTCAGGAGAAGGAGCTTGTCATAAAAATGCTGAACGGAATCATCGAGACTCCTTCCGTTCTTGCCGCCATAGGCAAAAGTTCTGGCAATCCCGACTGCTCCCATGGCATCCAATCTGTCACTGTCACGTACGATCTTCCCTTCGAGAGTTGCAGGGTCCCTGTCTTTGTTCTTACTGAACGAGACGGAGTTGATAACCTCGCAGATTTCGTCAGCTTTTGCCCCGGTAACATTGTTACATTCCATGAATTTGCGGGCATTCGCGTTGTTTTCCGTATTGAACAGTTTGTGGTCGTCAACATCGTGCAGAAGGGCTCCCAGAGCCACTACCGTCATGTCACATCCACTGTAATTTGCCGCGATCTTCATCGCGGTACGGTATACACGCAGGGAGTGATCCAGATCATGTCCGTCAGAATTCCCCCTGTACAGTTCCGTAATATATCCGATAGCTTTTTCAGCCAGTTGTCCGTTATCCATGTCTCACCTTAGAAAAGTTTTCGAACATTATAACATTGGACGGATACCGGTTTACGGAACCCAAAAGAGAACCGGCGTCTCCATATCAGAAACGCCGGCCAATTTGCTATATTTATATGAGAGGGTTACGTCTGTTGGATATCAAATACGAGGTGCTCACCGTCGAAAACCGCATAATAAACATTAAGAGTCTTGAAGTTGGCTTTCTCAAAGGCGTTGCTCCTGTACCACGGCCCTTCACCGAGAACGCTGTCATCAACCTCATCAAATTCGAATTCTGGAGCGTCTGTCTCAGTCCACTCGTATTCATCCATAAGTTTCTCAGCTTCATCTTCAGTAAGATAAACGATGCCTCTGAATCTGGCTTCATGAGGTCCTAAGCCGTCTGTTATACCGTAAGTAAGTACTATTTTCTCGTACTCAACCTTGTCGTAATCCTTAATGGTATCTATGTATTGCTCCATGACCCACGAATCGTTATAGAGCGTTACTTCCTTCGTGGTCTGATTGCGGTCTCCGCCCCTGTCGGCATCACGGTCCGTGCTGCGTTCAGTGGCGCGGTCACTGTCACGTCCGCCCGTGCGGCTCCCCAGTGAACATCCTGCAAAAGAAGTGAGCACGGCAGCTGCCAATACGGCGGCGCCTATTTTCTTAATACCAATCTTTCCCATATAACTATCCCCTTCGTATATGAATTATGGTCAGGATTATAGAGCAACATCCAATCCGTGAACAGAGGAAAAGTTAGTTAATTTTTGGGTATATATTCCCCTCCTGTTTCACAAATAAGTTACAGGAAAGAAACAGTGAATTGAATTCTTATTTCCCCGCAAAATCTATAATTAAGTATCAGATAAATGAAAGGGGATCGGACTAATGGATGACATGAGAGAACTTAACATAGACGAACTCGAAGGGATCGCCGGCGGCATTAACTGGGCAGATTCGCCTTTCTCGGTCTTTTATGACAGCAAGGACAAGATCATCATGGAACTTCGCCAGAAATATGAGAGCGGGATCACAGACTGGAAAACTGCCGCAGACAGTATCATGGGTTCGCTCAACATCCAGCCCGGCGAGGCACAGCTCTTTGCCATGCTCGCCAAGGAAATATATATGTTCATCTCAAACGGTACGCAGTATTTCTGATCAGCCATCTTAATTTCTCCTAAATCATATGCCGGATCCTTTAAGCCAGGGATCCGGTTTTATTTTCGATAATGCAGGTCTCCAAAACCGATTTAAGGATTATTTAAGAAAGATATAACGATAATCTAAAGCAAAGGAAGCCCCTTCGAAATAAAGTAAAGACAAAGACAGACGGAAGGAATGAAGAAAATGGGCAAGTCAAATAACAATTACGGCAAGTTTCTTTTCCTGTGGGCAGGAGAATTAATCTCTTCGATCGGCGGAGGCCTCACGAGCTTCGGCCTGGGCCTTTATATCTTCCAGAAAACAGGCAGCGCAGCCGACATGGCACTCCTCACTCTTCTCGGATTCCTCCCCGGCCTGATACTTAAGATCCCTGCAGGCGTTCTTGCCGACAAATATGACAGAAGACTTCTCATGATGATTGGTGACGGTCTCTCAGGTCTCGGCGTTCTCTTCATCCTCATCTGCATGTTAACAGGCGAAGCGCAGCTCTGGCATATCTACCTTGGAACCACGATAAGCTCAGTATTCTCAGCGCTCCTCGAACCCTCATATACAGCAACGATCACAGATCTTCTCACAAAAGAACAGTACTCAAAGGCGAACGGTCTCGTATCTATGGCAGGCAGCGCGAGATACCTCTTCTCACCTGTTATTGCAGGATTCCTTCTCGCAGTCAGCGACATCAAGCTGATCCTTATGATCGATATCTGCACTTTCTTCCTGACCGTTGCAGCCGCAGCGATCGTAAGACGCGGCATAAAGACAAATAAGCCTGCAAACAACGAGCCTTTCTTCAAGAGCATGAAAGCCGGATGGCGTGCGGTCTCAGGCAACAGAGGTCTCCTCGTTCTTGTAGTCGTATCTTCCCTGATCTGCCTCTTCATGGGAGTGTTCCAGGTATTGGGTGAGCCCTTCGTTCTCTCATTCTCTGATTCCAAGACTCTCGGCATCATTGAGACAGCGGCAGCTTCAGGAATGCTCGTAACAAGCATCCTACTGGGCATCAAGGGAATCAAGAAGAACTTCATCAGAGCACTCTGGTTAGGTCTGGCAGTATCAGGCATCGGCATGGCATTGTTCGCAGTAACACATAACATTTTCATCATCGGCGCATTCGGGTTCCTGTTCTTTGCAGCTCTCCCGTTCGCAAACAACAGTCTGGATTACCTTGTAAGGACCAACATTCCCGACGAGCTACAGGGCCGTGCATGGGGCTTTATCGGCTTCATCTCACAACTCGGTTATGTAGTTGCTTACGGCGTGTGCGGAATAGTTGCAGATGCTATCGGCAGCATCTCAGGCCAGGGCGTCGGAACGGGTGCAGCGATTACGGTTATCATCTCAGGCACCGCACTCGTTGTTGTCGCACTCGCAATGTCAGGCATCAAGTCGATCAGGACACTCGAACAGCCGGAAGAAAAGAAAGAGCCGGAAGCAGCATAAGGGAGAAACACAATGCGATTACAACCGTTTTGTCCGATAAAGAAATAAGAGGATAGATTAAAGAAAGGCCCCGCAGTCATTCAGCTGCGGGGCCTTATTGTTTTCGGGATTAAGAATCCGGATTATTCTTCGTAGAACCAGACGTCGCCATTCTCATCAACGTTGAATGCCGTGAAATCAGTCATGAGGTAATCACGGTAAACATCCTCGATGATGAATGTATACATGAAGTCGCCTTCGAACAGGAGACCGTAAACGAGTTCGATCTCACCGTTTACAACGAATTCATCACCGACATAAGTGGACTCTGTCATGTCATCATCAAGAGTATAGCTGATGTACATAGGAACGATCTTATCGCCGTCCTTGAGCTTCTTGATCTCTCTTGATGCAGCACCTGCCTCGGTAATGCCATCCCATGCGCCTTCGATCTCGATGGAACCGTCTGCAAGAGTAAGACGGATACGGAGGTTTGTCTCCTCGCCGTTAAGAAGGATGGGTGATGAGAAGATAACGAACTCGTCATTCTTATCAACGATCGTCATTGACAGGTTCTGACCATCAGGAAGTGAGAGCCAGTAACCATCGAACATGTCAGCAAAAGTACCGTTCTCCCAGTCGCAGTCGATGTCATATGTATCTCCGAGGAGGATGACTTCGTTATCGCCTACTACCATGAATACCATTGCATATACATCTGCGCAGTGGTCGAGAGAATACTTTGTCAGAGTAAATCTGAATGTTCCCTCTTCATCCATTGAAGGAGCTCTGAGGAACTTGATGTGCTTACTCTCACCTGTTGCCTGGATGTCATCTGCATAGTTGTAATGATCCGTCTGAACAGACTTGCTGCGGTAGCATCCTGAAGACTGGTTGTAATCGTAATTGCTGTTCCAGTTCCAGGTACCGTTATCATCATAATAATATTCATCGGAATAACCGGCGCATGCATCGTTGGAAGAGCAGTAATTGTACTGATCTGCATTGAGATTGCTGTTGTTTGCTTCTTCCCACTGCTCTGTGGACGCATTGTAGTGATAATAAGTGCCGGAATTCTGATCGTATGCGTAATATTCATTACCCTCTGCGAAATATGAGATTCCCGTCTCAGCATCCTGATAGTAATTTGAGTTCTGATCAGCTGTCTGGCTGCCGTTGTCGCTGTAGTAGATTGAAGCGCTGTAGTCACGGCGGTCAATAAACTGCATATAATAAGGGCTGACACAGATATCGCTGAATGTCTTAAGTTCGTTTGAACCTCCGACCTGGAGCGGGAAATAAAGAGAAAGACCGCAACAGTTCGGATGGTCAGCACCGTGGATCCTGTAAACGACTGCTTCGCTTACTGCAGCCTTAACTGCATCAACATTTGAAGAATAAGAACGGCAGCTCTCTGCAAGACCTACAACGTCAAGCATGTTGAAATAACCTTCCTGAGGGTTATTGGAACCGAAGTTCTCTGATGCTTCGATGTTACGGATCATGGTTGAGAGGCTGTCTGCATCTTCACCGTTCTCATAGATATCCTTTGCAAAGCTGTTAAAGCTTGTAACGACATTATCGATCTTGCTGAGGTCGATAACAGCAAGTGTGCAGCAGTTATAATCGCCTGCATCGATACAGCCCTGATAGAAAGAGTCACAGACTATCTGTCCGAGCTCTGCGCCTGAAGCACCGGGATTGCTTGCGAGGAAATTACCGATCTGTGTGTAGTTCCAGCCTGCGCCGGGTTCAACCTCTTCAGATCCGTACATATAATTGGCGTAGTTAGCAAGAATGTTAGCAGCTTCAATGGTGCCCATGAGGCATGCATCAAAACCTACGAATTCCCACTTCTCAGTCATGTTCTGCTGTGCAGTAAGAAGTGCACTGTCGATCTCACGGAGAGAAAGTGCATCACTGTCATGTCTCTCATCGAAGCAGACGCCCTGGATGGATCCGCCACCGTGATTCCAGAGGATAACACCCATATTATCTGCGGGATAATTCTGGACACCCCATGTCAGATAGTCAGCGAGTGTTTCAGGATCACCCATGTTGCTGTCGCCGCCTTCGTAAACCTTTGTGATGTCACCGTTCTCAACTACAAAACGCTCGATCTTGTCAGCATCAATACCGCTATAACTCCAATCGTTCGTACCGCCTGTCTGAACAACAAATCTGTAACTGTCAGACTGTGTTGCCTGACACATCTCAGCGATATCGCTTACGCCTGCACCGCCGCCGCCTGATTCGAGATCAGTGCCGCAGAGATATACGAATACCGTCCATGTGCCGGTCTCACCCATTGATTCGCCTGAGAGCTGCGGACGTGAGATCGTCATCTCACCTGTATCTTTGTTAACAGACATCTGCATTGCGCTGACATCTGCCGATCTGCTGACGCCTTCACCATCAGGATCAGACTCGCCCTGTTCCTGGGACTGTTCCTCTCCGGAATCCTCCCAGTCCTCCTCATCACAGGAACAAAGACCGAAGATCATTGTTCCGGCGAGAGCTGCAGCGATCAGTTTCTTACCGATAAACTTCGCTTCCTTCATAAATACCTCCGAAAATTTAAGTGTTTTCACTCAAGTGCCAATTATATCACCTGTATTGTTTTTATTTATTACATTTTTCTTTTTTATTTGCACGGGTGAACATTTTCCCGAACAAAAACAGGAATCCGGACCGTGCCGGACTCACGTGAACGTTTTATAGAAAAATCCCGCAAAACGCCTCCAATTCGGGCACTCCACCGTTGGTTGAGTTCCTGTTTCCGAGGTGAAAAGCCCTCTCTCAACCACCGGTTCGTGGTAAAATCTATGCAGTTCACTTATCGTCGTAGGTGAAAGGAGGATCCCTCAAAAATGGATCAGGAGAAAATCGGAAAGTTCATATCATCATGCAGAAAGGAAGCAGGCCTTACCCAGGCTGCCCTGGCAGACAAGCTCGGGATCACAGACAGAGCTGTCTCAAAATGGGAGACCGGCAAGAGCCTTCCCGATGCATCGATCATGATCGAGCTGTGCAGTCTGCTCGGCATTACGGTTAATGAACTCCTGACCGGGGAACACATCACTATGGACGATTATAAGACAAAAGCAGAAGAGAATCTTATTGAGATGAGGAAAAAGGTCGAGCAGCGGGATAAGCTCCTGCTCACTGTGGAAAAGATCATGATCGCCGTCGCGATCCCGTTCTATGCCGCAATGATAATCATTGGTGCATATGTCTGTAAGAGCGGAAATATCCCGCTCGGAATCGCGCTGATCGTTATGGCCGTCGTTCTGGTAGCAGTATTGGCCTGTGTCGGTCTCAGGATCGAACACGATGCCGGCTACTATGAATGCCCGAACTGCGGTGAACGTTATGTTCCGACCATGAAGGAAGTTGTCATGGCTGCGCACATGGGCACTTCCAGAAAGCTGACCTGCCCTCATTGCGGACAGAAGGGTTATCATAAGAAAGTTCTTACCAAGAATAAGGAATAAGGAGGATATATGGAAAACATGGAATTCGGTACAGTAAACACATCGTCACTTGTGTTTATACTGATAACTGCTATCCTCGGGATCGCGCTGCCTCTCATCTTGGCAATAGTATGGTGCAAAAAGAAGAAGGAACCCTTCACGACGGTCATGATCGGTGCTGCAACCTTCATGCTCTTTGCCATCGTTATCGAGAAGCCACTTCAGGCATTGCTGATCATGCCCGCATCACTGGGTCTTCCCGAGCATGCAGCGAGCACATTCATAAATGCGAGACCGGTACTTTGGGGCATAGTCGTAGGACTCTTCCCCGGCGTATTCGAAGAGACCGGAAGATTCATTGCGTACAAGACCGTTCTCCGAAGGAGAATGCAGAGAGAAACCGGTCTGTCGCACGGTATCGGCCACGGCGGATTCGAAGCTATGTTCATATTGGGAATAACATATATCGAATATTTTGTATTCGGCCTAATGCTGAAACAGGGCACATTCTATTCAGTCATGGTCGAGCCCTTAAAAGATACTCTCACACCGGATGTTGCAAAGCAGATAACTGACATCGTTGAACAGATCACCACATTCACAGCCGGCTCATTCGGATTAGCAATAGCAGACAGGTGTTTGGCCGTTCTCTACCACATCGGTGCATCGGTCATGGTATTCTACGCCGTTAAGGATAAGAAAAAGTGGTGGCTCTTTCCCCTTGCGATCGTTATCCACACAGTTATAGACGGCTTCCTCGGAATACAGTTGGCAGGTGTATTTGAGTTGCCGAACGCTGCAAATGAGATCATCTTCGGCATAGCAGCGCTCGCAGTATTCTTTGGAGCATTTTTCCTGCTGTACAGGAAGGATAAGGCAAAAGAAACTGTCGCTGCATAAATATCCAAGCAACAAAAACAAGGCCCGGCTGATCTGTTACTTCAGGCCGGGCCTTTACTTTATTTATCGTTATTCATCTGCATAAGAATCCGTTTGATCTGAGTTGAGCCGCACTCAACTGCCCGTTGTTTGTATTACTTCAACATCAAAGTTATCATTTGACTAAGTTACAGAACATTCCATTCACTCGTGCACGTTGACATCAGGTGTTCTGACATACCGGGAACATGCAAAGGAGACTAAACGCAATATGGGAACAACATTAGGAAAGAATATAAAGAAGTACCGTAAGAATAAAGGCTTTACGCAGGAAGAGCTCGCAGACCTTTTAAACATCACGCCCCAGGCGATCAGCAAGTGGGAATCAGAATCAGGCCTTCCCGATGTATCAATGCTGATACCGCTGGCCCAGGTCCTCGGCGTCAGCACTGATGCCCTGCTCGGATACGACTCGATCTCAGAAAACGAAGAGATCATCGCCAGAGTAAAAGAGACCGTTAATTCGATCAGGAACGAAGAGAAAGACAGAGCAAAAGCAGCTCTACGAGTCAGTGAATATCTCTCCACTGAGACAACACTCAATCCCGGCTGTTTCGAGATAATCAAAGACTATGTTCAGGAGACAGCCAACCTCAGCATGTATGCTGATCCAGTCCTCGAGAACTGCTTTCCCGATGATCAGGAACACATTGATAAAATCTACAGGGATGCCATCCGCAAAGGCGCTTACCTGATCAGTCACTGCAGCGATAAGATACTCATCGAGAAAGTACACTACGCCGTTGCATGGATCTACATCCACATGAAGGACTTCGACAACGCACGTGAACACATAAATGTACTTCCCTGCTTCTCCACAGGCAGAGTTCAGGAAAAGCTCAGCATGGAACTGACATTCTTCGAGAGAGGGTTCGACAGGATGAAGACCGACATCGCCGACAATTCTGTCATGCTCTTCGATACTGTCGCAAGTTTCCTCAATACCATCGCCCAAAATTACGGGTGGTATAACATGGATCTTAAAGAAACCTACGAGGTATGCGACTGGTGCGAAGGAATCGTAAAGGCCTTTGCCGCAAGGAAAGATACCGTTAATATTGAGCACTATCTCAGGATCAGAAGAAGCATCGCTTTCTTTAGGCTCGTCGCAGCGAAGAGACTCGGTGCCGAAGGTGAAGCAGAAAAGTTATATGCTGACTTCGAGCAGGAGATCCGATCCGAAGATCTGACCGATGAGGAAAAGGACACAGTCATGTGCCTGCTTAATAACGATATCAGTTACTATTCAAAATATTCTTAATTACTAGACAAGGTAGACCCCGCCCCCGAACCGCACTTCATGCCCACTGGCAATGATGCGCTCGGGGGTTTTATTTTGCCAGTGACTGAAAAGTGACTGTTTGGTCCTCCGAAACTACTATTTTTAGTCGATTTTCGAAAAATCGACTCCGGACGCGACTATTTTGCCGCTCCAGACTACTATTTTTAGTCACTGGCCCCTTTCGATACGCAAAAATGGAATTACGAAAATTCCCCGTTGACATTTATGGTATTTTGTACCATAATACAAGTGGTCAAAGATACCATGCAAAAAGGAGGGGTTGAAATGAGTACGAAGCGATCATCAAAAGAAGAACTGGAATTTCTTAAGTCATACGATCCGTCAAACTTCGATCGTCCGTCAGTTACCGCAGACATAGTCATTTTTACCCTGGATTCCTCAGACGAGCTCTGTATACTGCTCATCAAGAGAGGCGGCCATCCGTACAAGGATTGTTGGGCAATCCCAGGCGGATTCCTGCAACCGGGCAAGGAATCAATAGATGAGGCGGCTGCGAGAGAGCTTAAGACAGAGACAAACATCGACAACGTTTACTTAAAGCAGCTCTACACCTTCGGCAATCCGGACAGAGACCCCAGAATGACAGTCATATCAGTTGCCTACACTGCGCTGGTACCGAAGCATAAACTCGATATCCACGCAGGTGATGATGCAAAAGACGCAAAGCTCTTTAAGATAAAGTACGACATCGACGGACTCATCTTCACTAACGATGAGCTAACGATAAAAGAGAGTGACCTGGCATTCGACCACAGCGAGATCATAAAGATGGCGGTCAGCAGACTCCGCAACAGGATCGATTACGAGGATGACGCATTCAATCTGCTGAAAGACAGGAATGAATTCACCATCTCAGAACTTAAGAGAATATACGAGACCATTAAGAATAAATCATTGGACCTTCCGAATTTCCGCAAGACTTTCCTGAGAGATTACGTCTCAACCGGCAAAGTCATCGACCTGGAGAGAACGGTCATTTCAAAAGGAAAACCGGCAAGGCTCTATAAGCTAATCAAAAGGGAATAACCATGGGACAGATTCACGGATTCTACGGCGGAAAATTCATGCCGATGCATAAAGGTCACCTTTACTGCATCGACACCGCCGCTAGAATGTGTGACCACGTGGTAGTAATAATGTTCATCAACGGCGACGACGAACTGGAGATCCTTAAGACACATCACGAGGAAATGCTGAGCGTCGGAGCCAGGATAGAACAACTCGAGAAAGTATGCACCCTCTACCCTAACGTCGAATATCACATCATCGACGATAATCCGTTAAGAGAACCGGACGGCTCCGAGAACTGGGACAAAGAGACACCCCTTGTAAGACAATACGTACCCCACATGGATTACGTTTACTCGAGCGAACCTTCTTACGGAGCATACTTCTCCCGCGCGTATCCGGAAGCCAAACACATCATCGTGGATGAGAAACGTCTCACCTACCCTATCAGCAGCACGATGATAAGAGCGATGGAATTATTGGAGGATAAAAAGAAATGGATGGTATAACAGCGAAAACAAATATAAAAGAAAAAGACGTTAACCTGCTGGTTAAGATAGGCAGAGCATTTAAGAGCCTTAAGTGGTATGAGATCGTTATGTGCATCATCATGCTCGGCATCTCCATCTACTATGCGATCGAACCTCAGGAAGGCACACCGCAGTGGCTCGCGATAATCAACTTCATCTCCGGTCTGTGCGGAATCATGTGCGTATTCTTCTGCGCAAAGGCTAACAGAATGAACTTCCCTTTTGCAATGATCAACACCGTGGTATTTGCGATCTATCTGGCATACTTCGGCATCTGGGCAACATTCTGGCTCGAAGTCATCGTCTACACACCGCTCAACATCTACAGCTGGATCAACTGGTACAAGCACAAGGATAACGATGACAAACTCCTTGCAAAGTCCAAAGAACTCAAATGGTGGCAGCACATTCTCGTTACGGCGATCATCGTTGCACTCACAGTCTTGGTCTACTACGTCTTAAACTTCTGGGCCGGCGATACATGGATGAAATTCGCCACAAAGTTCGGATGGAACGTCACGGTAATGAAGTGGATCGATGCAGCCATCTTTGCAATCGGAATCGTGGCGAGCATGCTCGAAGCATTAAGATACAAGGAGCAGTACGGCTGGTGGATCATCACTGACATAATCGCCGTCGGCCAGTACGTCTTAAAGGGTGATCCGGTCTATGTAACCAAGAAAGCTATCTATCTTATAGAAGCTTTTGTAGGTATCACAAACTGGCACAAGCTCGCAAAGAAAAACACAAAGAACGAGTGATCTTATTATGAGACAGATAACTTACGACGAAGCATATTACCTGTACGCTCTGGCTTATCTTGGACTTATGGACGAGTTCAAATTCGAAGTCATGCAGAAGGTCAACAGTTCCCGTGAAACCGATGCAATTTACGGTGAACTCCGCAAGAGTTTTGATGACACATCCGAACTCCTGAATATGCTCGCGCCGAAGTTTGCAGGCCACATCAATTATGCAGGTGCAAAGGCCGAGAATCTCTTCGAAGCCAACAAAAAACTTATCGGATATCTATACGAACTCTATGACAGCGATAAGCTCTCTGCAGAAGAGATCGCTGAAGGTCTCTCAAAGCTAGCACCCGTATCCGAATGTTATGTTTTCGGGATGATCGGGAAATGCTATTCAGATGTTAAGGCAGGCAAATGTGATAAGAGAGATTTTGATCGTGCCATGAGATCATTTTTAAGCAAGGGTGAATTCAACTGTCGTCCGTGGAACGTCAGTCTCTACAAAGACAGAACAGATCCCGATACAGGACTTAAACTTGGCAGCGCCGCACACCCTTCAATGGGTCTGCTCGACAGGATCATGAGAGCATACTGGCCTCATGAGATAGAGCTGGTCCACTGCGGCGGTCCGGTACAGATGTGTGTATTCTGGATGGAGTACAGATACCTCCCTTCAGATTACATGATCAATATAGAATGCGAGCGAAGCATCGTATCAGTTACCGTCACGAACAGTGAAGGTAAAAGATTCATACCCACAAGTTTCTATCCGGAAGCAAATTATTATCACTCCGTGAGCAAAGATAATGATCTGAAGCAGCTCATATTTCTTACCCACAAAGCAATTACTTCCGGCGAGACAGATTTCAGATAAGGAGGCAGCCTGTGTACGGAGCAGTTTTTGGTGACATCATAGGATCACATTACGAATGGCACAACGTGAAGACCGAAGACTTCGAGTTGTTCCCGAGAGAGGCGCGCTTCACTGACGACACGGTACTCACTGTTGCAATCGCGGAAGCCATCCTCAACATGGAAGACAATCCGCCGCGCAAGTGCTATGCACAGCACATCAAGGCATACTACAACCGCTATCCTGATGCCGGGTTCGGCAACATGTTCAAAAAGTGGGCAGGCAGTTCGTCGCTGCAGATCCAACACAGCTTCGGCAACGGCGCCTCAATGAGAGTCTCCGCGATCGGATGGGCGTTTGAAGATGAGAAGGAAATGCTTAGACAGGTATCCGAGAGCTGCCACTTCACCCACAATCACCGCGAGGCGATCGCCTGCGCCCAGGCAGTAGCACTCGCAGTATATATGGCACGGAAAGGTGCTTCAAAGTCTGAGATCAGATCACGTCTCGAGAAAGAATTTAAGATGAAGTTTGAGACCATCGAGAGCTTAAGACCGGATTACAAATTCGACTCACGCTCCGCCTATTCCGTCCCTCCTGCCATCGAAGCTTTCTTCGAGACGGACGATTATGAATCGTGCATCAGAAGAGCGGTCTCTCTGGGCGGCGACAGCGATACAATCGCAGCTATTGCCGGAAGTATCGCAGAAGCATATTACGGTGAGATACCTGCCCATATCGTCAGCAAAGGAAAGCTGATCCTGGACAGCGGGCTCAAAAGAGTTCTTAATCAGTTTGAAGAAAAATACAACTTAAGAAAAGAGGTGGCTGATAACAAAATATAAACCCAAAAGCACTGCCAGGAAGATAACGTTTACAACGGTAAATGCGCCGATGTAGCTGACGGACTTATCTTTCGCCTTGGGAAGAGCAGCATGGAACTTGTAAGTGATAAGACTTGCCATGCTCGCAATGAGCGTTCCCAGACCGCCGAGATTCGTACCGATAACGAGAGCTTCGCTATTCTGAGTAAACGCTGACAGAAGAAGTGCTGCAGGAACGTTGCTTATTACCTGCGAGGAAACGACCGCGGTAAGTGCGGGAGACTTCTCCACGATACCCGAGATCACATTATAAACGGTTTCTATCCTTCCCATGTTCCCTACGAACACAAAGAAGAATACGAATGTTATGAGCAGCGTATAGTCAACACCCTTGAATGCCTTTCGGTCCATAATGAGCATAACGACAACGAGAACGCCAAGCGCGATCAGGAAATGGATGACTCTTAATACGACTAAAAGGCTCAGGATGAAGAGCACAATGCAGACAGAGACTTTTACAGCAGGTATCTTCTTCTCTTCCTTATCATCCGTGTGCTGAATCTTCATATCTTTGCAGAGCACGAAGACAGCTATCGTAACGAGGATGAGCGAGCACAAAGAATATGGGAGCAGGAGCAGCATGAACGGTCCGATCTCCATCTGGTAGTGCGTAAACAGGAAAATGTTCTGAGGATTGCCGATCGGCGTCTGCATACTTCCGAGGTTTGTCGCGACGGTCATGAGGATCAGAGTAAATGTCAGTGTCTTTCTGTCATCAAATGACTTCATCAGCGCGATAGCAAAAGGAACCAAGGTAACGAGAGTTACATCGTTGGTAAGTATCATTCCCATAAAGAATGCGAGCCATACGAGGATGAGCGATACCATTCTGGAAGAATGAACTTTCGATAAGAGTTTATTAGTCAGCTTATCGAAAACACCCAGCAGGACGAGTTCGGATACGACGAGCATCATGCAGAAAAGAATAGCAAGGACACGGAAATCGACATAACCCGCGTATTCCATATCCGGGTGCACAAAAAAGCAGGATACTACAGCAAGTATTCCTGAGATAAACAAAACCGGGTCTTTCTTTATTCTTTCCAACATAGCGACACGATTGTATACCTCAAGTTGCAAAATCGCAACTTATGAGTTGATTAAGTATAATGTTTAACGTTTTTGAAAGGGATAGAGTATGAAGAGAAAGATTATTGCAAGCGTGCTTATCATGTCAAACCTGCTGGTACTGGCATCATGTATGTCCCAGCCCAAGGCTACCAGTCCTTTCGACGACGATGATGACGACGATGCCGATGATAAACGTGATAATGCCCCCTCAAGCATTGAGGAGGGTGTTTTCGATACCATTGATGAGATCGCGGAAGCTCTCGCAGAGTGCGATTACGACTCATTTAAGAAGTACTGCGAAGCAGATGCCGAATATATCAGAGAGGCAATGCCCATTGTCGACGAGAGTACCGAGAAAGCGACAAAGCAGGAACTGGTCGAGAACATGATCGCTGCAACAATAACATACGAGATCGACAAGGACAGCTTCCAATCCACTTTCCTGGGTGCATCCAGCGTAGATGTCACCTTCTCATACAAGGACTACCGCAAAGCCTCCGAGATGAAGGACGGATTCATTAATCCCGGAGATTTCAATACGGTGCTCGGCAATGTAACCGACACGGTTGACTTTACTCTCACGCTCAATTTCCAGAAGCACTACAATGAGTTCTTCCTTCAGAACCCGGAAGGACTTACCGTACTCTACGATTACACAGACACAGAATTAAATTACATCAGCATCTTCGACATGGTTGATGATATTTATCTGACCGGTGCGGACTACGATCCCGAGACCGAGAGCTATTATGCAACCGACACCTTCGAGATCGTACTCGTATTGAACGAGGAGGCCAGCAAATATGTATGGCAGTACAAATACAGAGTCTCGATCGAGACATATCCTGAATGGACTCACCTGTACCGTTCAGAGAAGATCACCGAGTACAATCCCACCGAGATCCATGTCACCTACACAGCCGACCAGATCTTCGAAGACGGTTATTATGTAATCCTCTTCTACAACTATTACGACGATATGATCATCGGAATGGAGTTCGACGTATACAAGGATACAAAGGAAGTTGTAATGGCACGAAAAACGGCTGAGACTGCAGTATCAGCAGACTCAGCCGAAGAGTAACATTGTTACAAACCTTTATTTTCTGCCCAGGAAGAGTGGCAGCAAGAGCGAAACCAGGAATCCTGTTAAACAGTTGATGACGAGGCCGATTACCATGGCAAGCGTAAGCTGGTTGAACATTAAGCCCACACCGATGGCAACTGCTGCAGGAGTAAGTCCGAAATACATGAACATCATCTGAACGATCGTCTTTACTGTCTTAGCAGTCTCTCCGGGAATGGAGAGTGCGATGAATGTACCGACATTAGTTGCAAAGTAGCTGATCGAAAGAATGAACAGGAACCATACAACGACCGTAAGAGGATTTGTTCCGAGCATTACAGCTGCAATTACCATAGGCACGAGAAGATCGATCGCAGTAACTGCAAGGCATCCCAGGAGCGAATAGAATATCTTCAGATAGTTCTTATCAGGGATAAGAAGGAAAAATTCGCGGGATGTATCCTCTCTGATCGGGTCACCGATAGTGCGGTAGAAGACCATTATGCCGAGTACTGCAGCAGGAAGGATGAACAGATCAAAGCCGTTAAGATCGGTTACAAATCTCTTAGCAAGATAAGATACCAGAATGCTCGTTAAGATGTAGACGATCATCGTTGTGGAGAAGATCTTGAGCTTAGCGAATCTGAATCTGTTAAATACAGCCTTATAGAAGAATACGTTAGCGCCATGGCCGTAATGGAATCCTTCACGGTCAAGAGAACCCTTACGCTCCTTGTCACGGATGACCGTTGCGCCGTTTGTTGAACGCTTGGCATTCTCCATCGCCTCTGCCCTCTTCTCAGCCGCAAACATTGCATCTTCATAGAAGTCAGCCTTCATCTTCCAGATAAAGAAGACTACGAGAGCACACGCAACAACAAAGAGTCCAAGATATATCGCAGACCACAGATAGTTGCCGATGCATGCATTATAAGAGAATCCTCTGAGCCATCCCCAGAACGGTACCCAGTGCGTGGATGTGCTGCCGAAATATCCGAACAGAGCGGGAACAAGTTCCTGCTTTGTGATAGTGATATAAGCAGCAAATCCGAGACCGATAAGAGCATATACAATGATAAGGATCCTGTTGACACTCTCAGATGCACTGTTAAGCTTCGATGTTAATGTATAGAGAGCAACCTGGATCAGTGTGCTGAACATAAGGATCAGCATATATACGATAACGATCGAGATGGCGCCCCATAAACTCAGACCCGCATTTATAGTCAGATTCGGGATCTGATATATCATGAACAGCGACAGTATAAATGACGTTCCGAGTGAACAAGTAAGCCTAAACATCAGTACTGACTGAGGTTTTACTGGCGAAGCGAACAGCATGGGAACATCCGCCGGCAGAAAGATCTTACCGGAGCTCTTGGAATTAATAACATTGGTTGCGAGCAGCAGCAGGAATATGGCCGAGATCGCAAAATCGACAATGTCCTCGCTCTTGAGATCGTACTTTTTCATAGTGTCAGATATGAAGCTGAATTTTCCTTCATATATGATTTCTTCATCATCGTCAGTAACTGTTACTGTACCGTCATCCTCGATGACGTTAACTGCAACCGTATTATCAGAATCCTTATCGAGAGAAGACATGATCATTCCCATAAATCCGCCGACAAGACCGCCGAAGATCATGAGCACAACGAATATTGCAACCCATGTCTTAAGCAACTTCTTAATCGTATTAAGAAGTGAGTGAGTAACGTAATAGAAAAACAGTCTCATTTTGCTTCTCCTGCCGTCTCACTCTCATCAGCTGAAGAGCTGACTGATTCTTTCTCAATGCCTTCCGTAACTTCGAAGAAGAGGTCTTCCAATGACTTGCCGCTTCCTTCGATCTCATTGCGTGTTACGTTAGCGCGGATCTTACCGCCCTGCATGATGATCGTTCTGTCCCAGAGCATATCAACGCTGTCGATGATGTGTGTGGAAATGAACAGTGTCTTTCCTGCCTTGCGCATCTCTTCGATGTAGAGCTTGAGCTCTTTGATGGCATGAGGATCAAGACCCAACATAGGCTCATCCAAAAGGATGATGTCAGGATCAGGCAAAAGGCCGAGGCAGAGATTCAGTTTCTGCTGCATACCTTTGGAGAGCTCGTCGCCGAACTTCTTGCGCTTGTCATCCAGCTCAAAACGCTCGAGGAGCATGTTGATACGGTCTTTATAATCAGTGAGTTTATAAGCACGCGCGATGAACTCCATGTGTTCAATAACGGTGAGCGTGGGATACAGTGAAGGAAGTTCAGGGATATAACCCAGATACTTGCGTGCTTCTGTCGTCTTGTTGTTTACGCCGTTGACAGTGATGGAACCCTGGAATTTCAAAAAGCCGATGATAGACTTGATGATCGTACTCTTACCTGCACCATTAGGTCCCAGAAGGACTGTGAGTGAACCCGGTTCCAGTGTGAAAGAAACATCATCACATGCAAGATTCTTACCGTAACGCTTTGTTACGTTCTTAACTTCCAACATATTCAATTACCCCCAATTTTCCTATAGAAATGCCCTATATCGGCACATATTTTGCCATCTGGGCGATATTTTATCAATAGAAATCAGACCAAATTAAGGCTTAGTTAAGGTATGGGACTTATACTCCATCAGCTTTGCCGTATACTCTTTCGCGCGTTTGCGCATAACAAAAGTATCAATAAGAATGCAGAGCACATAGCAGGCTGCAATCAGGCCTCCGAGAGTTATCCACAGAGCAGGCGTTCCGATACCCACAAATATACCCATGAAATAGAACATCAGTACCTCTGCAGGAATGAACAACAGGAAGAATACGGTAAGACAGAATATGAATCCCTTTTTCTTCATGAAATCCGCAAAGAACGAGAATACAAAGCTCACAGATCCCCATGCGCATAACGCAAAGAGCTTTAACAGGAATACTGCGGTTATGCTTCCGTTACCAAAGAACGATACGAGAGATACGCATAATACGAGCCACGCGAAAGAGAAGGCCAATGCATTTCTGAACAGAACCATTAATCTTTTGAGGTCCTTCATACTTATCCCTCCAATCCTATGAGTTTCTTAAGTGATGCTGCATATCTTCTGGAAATGACTATTACTTCACCGTTCTCGAGCGTCGCACGGATATTGCGCGTGACCTCAGGTCTTAAGCTCTTTATCTTATCGAGATTTATGATCACGGATTTTGAGCAGCGGAAGAATGTCTTCTCATCCAGTAGTTCCTCGAGTTCATAAAGTCTCTTATCAGCCTGATATACACTTCCGGGAGTATACAGAAAAGTCTTCTTATCCACAGATTCAATATAAAGGATCCGGCTGAGTTCGATGTTATGAGTCTGACCGTCCGAAGTTCCCGTTATCCGCTCGTCAAAACGGCTGATATAACGCTTAAGCCTCTCTGTCTCACCTGTCACCTCTTTGCAGTGGATCTCAACCAAAGTGCCTGACTCAATATCATTCTTTATCGTTACGTTCATTGAAGACCTCTTATTCCGGATAATCAGGGGTAGCCCCGGCTGTCTCATATATCCGGAATAGCCGGCGACTCCTGACTTATTTCCCATTATAAACCAGCGGTCTTGTTTTGTGCTTCGTTCTTCCCGCATTCAACGAGAAGTAAAGTTGAAGTAATAATCTGGCAAACAGTCACGAAGATGCACATAACGACTGCTCCGAATATGCTGCATACGATGAGTGATCCGAGTGTTAAAACGACAGACATTACGATATATGTCTTGCTCGAATATACCCATGAATAAGGGAGAAGATGCGCACCGAAAACCATCGCAAAGAGCATTACCATTACTTCAGGATTCTGTGAAAATGCCCACATAACGATAAGCAGATAAAGCATCTGATTCATTGTGCAGAGGAACCCTAACTTGTTGATCGGATTATCCGTCTTCCTGAAGATATCCGCACCTATGATCTTCGAGAAGATAAATGATAACGGGATCAAGAGAGCTGAGCAGCAGAATGTTAAAAGATTCTGTGCATACAGCGTGAGCGGAAGGATCCTTACCACTGCAATAAGTAACCAGAGAATTACCGAAGCCAGCATGAAAGGTGCGCCGTTCTTCTGGATCTTCTGATTCTCGCTGCGGAGCTCGTTGATATCTGTTGTTGCCTTTATAACTGTAGTATTTGCTGAGTTGATCATTGTCATGGCCTCCTGTGTTTTGATGTCATTATATCGGCACCAAAGCACAGTTCAACGCATTCTCAACCAAGTGGTACGGCAACAGATACCAAGCGGTAAAAAGCAATCGATTTATGAATCTTTTATCTCTTTATAAGATCTGTGGATCAATACTACACCTACGAGATCGATAAAGAATCCGAACATAAAAAGGATTCCGAGTCCCATGAGGACCTTCGGTTTCCGTTTATGCTTTATCAGGTAAATGATCATGTAGATAACATCCGGCAGACTTGTAGTCAGCAGGAATGCATATGTCACGCATATTCCAATGAGGATCACACCCGGAATCGTAAGGAACAGAAACGGATTCAGCAGTCCACTGACCAGACAATACCAGCAATAAAAGTTAATACAGAAGAACGGAACCATGAGTGTCTTAACTACGACCGTGATCATTGTATACGGTTGTTCGTTGCGGACAGCCCCTATGACCGTAAAAACTATCGGTACGATACCGAGAACGATCGCCACAACGAGCAGAACCACGATCAGAGCCCAGTTAAAATCACCGTAATCCGTCTCAGACACAATTCCCAACATCGGAATGAAGATGGACATCTGCAAGGCATAATAAACGCATACGGTCAGTATGAGAATCAGTTTGCTGATCATCATAAAATGCCTGTTCTTCCCGGGCGTATCCTTCTCAATTATCTTTCCGTATCTAACCATAATCAGCCTTTGTCAAATCTTAAACACATTCAACAACGATCCAATTTATGCCGAGCAGTTCATTTGTCTGTGAATTTGCAGTTTTCAGATCTTCATCAAACTTTGCTTCAGCCTCTTCGTCAAAACAGACAGCATTCTCGTTGCCATAGGCAGGAAATGCAGAATAAGCAGCTTCATCGCTGTCAAAATAAGAATAATTTGCTGCAACAGCGCCATCGATATGATCATATTCTGTAACGAGCATACCTACTGTGGCAAGTTCCTTATTCACTCCGTCATACTTATAGACTGCATCATAATGAAGCGCAGCTCCTCCTGAACCTGAATGGATGAAATATCCGCCGCCTGCATAATCAAGGCTTGATCTCGTCCATCCTGCCGCTACGATCTTGTATCCGTCTCCGTCAAGAGCGACGATGCCTCTGATATAAACATGTTTCTCTGAATTACCGTCAAGATACTCTCCTCCGATAACGAGTTCATAAACTCCGTCTTTATCATAATCATAGAGAGTATATCCGAATTTATCCCCCATCTCGTTAACGATCAATCCCTGGCCGAGATTCATATAATCTGATGTATCAACTCCGGGACCGTAATACCATGTATCTGACTTGTTTTTAATAGCGTCCTGATAACCGCTGATGAATTCTTCGTAAGGATTAACAAGCGGAAGCGTAGTCTCAGTTGTAGTCTCTTCAGTAGTAGTTGTTGTTATCTCAGATTCAGTTGTCTGGACAGTTGTTTCCGTCTCAATTTCTGAAGTTGCTGCAGGCTTTGCCTCCATCGTGGGTTCATTCCCGGAATCTTTTGCGGGTTTAGCAGGTGTGCTGCAGGCTGCCAGTGACATTCCCATGGCAACACAGAGTCCTGCAGATAAAGCCTTTACGGCAATTGATCTTTTCATAATGAATACCTTTATCCAACATATTTTTAAAACATGGTAAAGATAGCACTTCAGGTCTTATATGTAAATCACATGCGGCTTGTTAAAAATGCAGCAATTTCCTTATCTTTGCCGTTATGAATTATGAAATCAATGACATCTTTTTTACTCAGGATCTTATCGATCAGCACTTGATCGAGGCTATTCAAAAGGCTAATAATGCTGACCTGGGAATCACGTCTTATCTGTTTCAGCAATTGCGTATCTTCGAGTTTTCTGGCTGCTTCACTCTTCGGATATCCCTGTCCGTGAGGTTCTGAGAAAAGCGCCGCAATGGTGTTATCCATGTTGTCCCGGCCTGCCCATGTATATTCTTCCCCGAGCGGAAGAGAAACTGCATTTCCGTTATTTATCTGCGCGAAAAGATACGCATCCTTCGGTGTCGGGCAATAACCGCAAAGCACACCGGGCATGTTATTGCACGCCAGCATCATGCCCTGACCTGATGAGCAGCCGGTCACGACAAAATCCACGGCACCACTCGATAATAAGAGTCCTGTAAGAATTGATATCTCGATGTAACTGTACTTATTATCCTCATCAGGTGCACATCCGAAATTGATAACCGTGTGATCAACAGCGTGATCTCTCACGCTGTCAAACAACATCCTGTTCTTCCCTGACTGGGAACTCGCCTGAATTACACCTATCAGCATCTGAATTGCTCTTTTCTGTTGATCAGACATCTAACACCGGCATGTAGTCATTATAAGTCATTTCTATCTCAGTAACTACACCGTCAGTAATATACAAAGTATCAACATCTCCGAATGTCATAAACCATCCGTTATCATCAGGCGATATCAGGTCTTCAGCGCTGTATTCCTTGTAGAAGAATGTATCCTGCATCCTTGCACCGTTTATATCCCAGTCATCAGGCATCTCACCGGGATGATCGTCAGGTTCATAACGGCTGAATACTTTACAGTCATTTGCTACCGGCATTTCAACGATCACAGTATCCTCAAGCCAGAGTGTATAATTGCTTGTCAGAAATGCATCGTAAGTCAAACCTGCATGATCTCTGTACCTCTCGACCCAAAATTCTGTATTATTTTCCGAAGATGGTGAACTGACAGGTATATCTCTCAAATAAGACGAATCTTCATCCACAGGACCTCTTACGAGATCCATGTATCCAATCGCTTCACCCTCAGCAAGTCTTTGGACCGTGAAATAATCCAATACAACGGGTTTTCCGATCTGGAGAAGGACCTTTGTTCCGTCTGCAGATATTCCGACTATCGTGCCTGCATATCTGCCATCTTCAACACCTGACACAATGGGAGTATGCTGATCCCTAACTATACCGTTGACTGTAGTTTCAGTGTGCCTGAGATAATCTGAATCAATCAGGAATGGAAGTGTCTTTATCTCTTCATAACTGTAGGTGTTTGAAGAATCAGCAAAGTAGTTGAATGGTTCCTTATCCAGAAGAACCGTTTCATCCTTATAAACAATATAATATCTCGTTTCGGAACCGTTATTTGCGGCAAGCACAAAGTAATAAAGGTGATTTGTATATCCGCAATCGTAATCCTTTACAGCAGAGATACTGTACCTGTATTCGCCAGGATAAGCATCTTCTATTTCATCAACTGTATTCATGAAATGCATATACTGGTTTGATCCGATATCTGCGAAATCTGCAAAATCGTTACTTATGGGGAGTGTGGGAACCGGAGTCGGTGTAGGATCTACATAGCAATCCTCACAGGTAGTAGCCTCCCCCTCCAATTCAACGTATTCAGGCGGCTGTGTATCACCGGCAAGTTCAACGGTTGTGGTCGTTTCCGGAGGCATTGGTCCCCCGCATCCCGCGAGCATGGTCGTTGCGAGCAAAGCTGCACCTACAACCGCATATGAAGGTCTCTTGATATTGTGTTTAGGTTCTATCTTCATGAGTCCCCTCCTCTCATGTCTATCGCCATTCCACATCTATTATATCATCGATGATGTTCCGACTCAGTATGCTGGACTGTTATTATGGTTTTCGCATTCATTTAACAACTCCTATGAATTCATCTCATCAACAACCGATACCGGCTTAACTGTCATCTCCGTCCATGCAGGATACAGACCGCTCTTCACCGCATTTCTGACTGACCTTAAGTTCGACCAGGCACAACAGTAAAAAGGCACCTTGCCGCGTGTGATTGTCTCTGCAGCAAGTCTTGAAGTTAAAGCAGATGCAATCCCTTTTCTCCTGTATTCAGTGAGAACATCAACGCCTATCTGCCACATCTCATCCGCATCAGCAGAGCATCCCGCCAAACCGATCAATTTGCCGCCGTCATATGCACCGACCGCGAGCACATCCAAATGTTTTCTGTCACTGCAAAGTGCGTTAGACCATTCAGGTTGATACAGATCTTCAAAATCAGCCTTCTCGAGAACACGGAGTTCATAGTCACAAGGCAGTTCAGTTAACCTCTTCATGTCAGGCAGAAAGTATTCGGCCATAAAACATACCGTCAGTCCCATGGGTTCCAAACGTTCATTCAGCCAACGCATATTAGGCGTCTCAAAGCAGTGGTAGAATTCGAACTTGCCGATGTATTCTTTTACTATCTCATAAGTCTCTTCATCAGCTGCCGCAACCACATTATTCCCGTATGAGATAAAATTGCATCCTATAGGGAGCTTGTAGTATTTCTTGGAATGAAGTCCCAGAACAAAAGGAACGATAACGTTTCTGTCAGCCCGAAAATCATCAGCCTTACATCCGATGTCTTCTGCCGACTGTTCCATCGCGATCTTAAGTATCTCTTCATTCGTCATATCACAGTTCCTTATACATCAGGATCTCATCATGATACGTGCCGTCATCAAACTTCAGAGCATTATGACGACGTCCCGTTGCAACAAATCCGCACTTCTCATAAAGCCTTATAGCCTGCTCATTCTCGGCAACGACTTCGAGATCGACCTGTTTCCAACCGATCTGTCCGGCAAGCTCTGTCATGTAATCGATCATAGCCCTGCCGATTCCAAGATTCCAGTATTCCTTATAGAGTGCTATCGCCATAGAGCAGCGGTGCTGGATCTTCCTCTTGTCACCTATTCCGTTGATACTTCCGTTACCTGCCACCTTGCCGTCGACCACTGCTGCCATCATGATGCAGTACGGATTCTCAAGAAGATTGCCAAGAATCTCTTTCTCACTCTCGAGCGTGAACTTAACTTCATCAGGATAACGGAGCAGGAACTCCGTCTCAGCCGAAGTCTCCTTCAGATAGTCGATCATAGCCTCTGCATATTCAGGCGAATTAGGTGTAAGCAGACATGTTCTGCCGTCCTTAAGAACGATCTGTCTTGTCTCAAATTTCATTTCCATATCCCCTTTCGATCGTTTTCGAACCGATATGGCTATTATACCATCTGCTCACTTCGCAATATGAACTTCCATAAAACGCGCGTACATTCGTGCAAATAAATAATTGATACATATAGCGCCTATTTTTATAATTCGGTGGTTTGAAATCAGCACGGTGAAATATTGAGGGAATCTTATGAAAGAATTTAAACCAAAACTGTTCTCGGTAATGAAGAACTATTCCGGAGCGCAGCTCGTAAAAGATATCGTTGCCGGTATTATCGTAGCGATCATTGCACTGCCTCTGTCCATCGCTCTTGCAATCGCATCAGGCGTCGGCCCTGAAGCAGGTATCTACACAGCGATCGTTGCAGGATTTATCGTATCCTTCTTAGGCGGCAGCCGCGTTCAGATTGCCGGTCCTACGGCAGCATTCGCAACCATCGTTGCAGGCATTGTAATGAAGGACGGCATGCAGGGACTCATCATCGCGACCATTATGGCAGGCATCATCCTGATAATCATGGGTTTCTGCAGATTCGGAAGCCTCCTCAAATACATTCCTGATCCGATCACTACCGGATTTACTGCAGGCATTGCGGTAACTCTCTTCATCGGACAGATCAAGGATTTCACCGGAATCCAATATCTGAACGGCGAGAAGCCCATCGAGACAGCCGAGAAGATTAAGGCTCTCGTGGTAAACGCCGCAACAACGAACTGGCAGGCAGTCATGATCGGCGCTATTGCCCTCGTAATACTCTGTCTGAGCCAGAAGTTCTTAAAGAAGATCCCCGGCTCATTCATCGCGGTTATCGTTACCGCTGCCATCGTTGAGATCTTCCACCTCGATGTCAGCACTATCGGCAAACAGTTCGAGAACATTCAGGCAGGACTTCCCCCGCTCAGCATAAATCTTTCAATGTTCTCATTCGAAGCTTTCAGAGGTCAGCTCACAAATGCAATTACGATCGCATTCCTTGCAGGTGTTGAATCACTCCTCTCCGCAGTCGTCGCAGACAGTATGATCGGATCAAAGCACCGCCCCAACATGGAACTCGTTGCTCAGGGTGTTGCAAACATCGCATCTGCATGCTTTGGCGGTATCCCCGCCACAGGCGCTATTGCAAGAACAGCAGCAAACATTAAGAACGGCGGACGCACACCTGTTGCCGGCATGGTTCACTCAGTAACACTGCTCCTCGTTGTAGTATTCCTCATGCCTTATGCAAAACTCATCCCCATGCCCTGCATCGCAGCTATCCTGTTCCAGGTTGCATACAACATGAGCGGATGGAGAAGATTCGTTAAACTCATCAAGAGTTCACCTAAGAGCGATATCGTCGTTCTCGTGATCACTTTCGCGCTGACAGTTATCTTCGACCTGGTAGTAGCAATCGAGGTTGGCGTACTTCTCGCCGCAGTTCTCTTCATGCACAGAATGAGTGAAGTTACACAGGTCGCAGGCTGGAAAGATGTTGATCCCGAGAACGATCCCGACAGCATCGACCTCAAAGTATTGCCTGAGAACACTCTCGTTTATGAGATCAACGGACCCATGTTCTTCGCAACCGCAGGCAAGATCCTGCAGATCTCACCGAAGGAAGGTACAAAGGCTCTCGTTCTCCGTATGAGGAGCGTAAGCACGATCGATGCTACAGCCATGAAGAACCTTGAGATCCTCTTCGACGACTGTCAGACAAGAGGCGTTCAGCTCATCATGTCTCACGTAAACGAGCAGCCCATGAAGGTCATCCAGAAGGCAGGTTTCTACGATAAGCTCGGCAAGGACAACTTCTGCCCTCACATTGACGATGCACTCGCAAGAGCTCAGGAGATCGTTAAACCCGCAGCCTGATCAACAACTAATATTTCATATGTAAAACGCCTCTTAAGCTTCTGCAGCTAAAGAGGCGTTTTAATATGGGGATATAAGGTAGGATTACTGTTTCAGAATGAAACTGTAATTCTCTTTATGGAGATGGGATACATTATGAGTTTCATGTCAGACCTCAGGTGCTACTGTGAAACGGTTAGCGATCTCTACCATCTGATCCTTGTCTGCTGTTTCTGAAAAGATTGCGAAGTATGCGGAATCACCTGCTGTGCGGAGATAACCGGTCTGACCGGCTGTCTCGAAGATAACGCCGCCTTCAACTTCCTTGCGGTTGCCGTCTGCCTGTGCTGCTTTTGCATAGTCATCGTATGCTTCCTTTTCAAGTGTCATACCGATCGCTACAAGATTCTCATCTTCCTGAGCTGCATCATCGTAAAGGTATACGGCGCCTCTTGCGAAGTCACAGGAATATCCGTCTGATACGTCTACTGTTGTATCAACTACAACACCTTCCTGGTGGAGGTGAGCTGATGCTGTCTGCTTGGTGTCGTTCTTCTTCATTGAACATCCTGCGCTGAATGCGAGTCCGATAACTGATGCTGCAACGATTGTTGTAACTGCGATTGTAATTGCCTTCATAATTTTTAACCTCTCTTTGTTTTGATTTTGTTTGTTTGGTTGATGGCCTCATTATCACAGGAGATACGGTCTGAAACTATGGATAATGCATGGCCCATCCGTTGATTAGGCAACAGTATCAGTTCAATGTGTTGCTTTGAAGAAAAATATGCTCACAAAAATGATCAGGAGTCATCTCGTTATGAGATAACTCCTGATGCGGGTGCTTACCGATTGAGGTGTTAAGGTATGTTATATGCCCATATGTTACGGATATTTGCTTTGATAATCAAATTAATTTTAAGGCAAACATGTGGCAGGTTCGCTTTTCGCGGTCAGAAATGGTTATTTAGCCAGTTCGATAAGCTTCCTGATATGTATTTCAACTGCATCAAAACATGCAACAGGACAGTTGCCGCTGTTAAGGATAACCGGCAGTTCCGTGCATCCCAGGATAACGCCTTCGATGCCGTTCTCTTCCTTCATCCTGTTAATGACATCCGTCAGTTCTTTGAGCGTGGACTCCTTAACGATGCCGAGTTCCAACTCTTCCAGTATCCTTTTTGCAACAAGTTTTCGATCTTCTTCGCACGGCACGAAAACCTCTACTCCGGCTTCACGCAGATCTTTTTTCATATAATCTTTTTCCATGGTAAACATAGTGCCGAGAAGGCCTATCTTCTTTATGTCTTTCGATACGACGTCATCACAGACAGCCTTTGGAATGCTTACGATGGGCTTATTAAATCTTGCAGCAAGTTCGTCGTAAACGACATGGCATGTAATGGCCGTGAGTGCGATTACTTCAGCATCACACCTGGCCAGACCGTTTAGTTTCTCTTCAAGATAATCAGTAAGATCATTCATTTCAGATCTCTCGACATATCCCCACATTCTTCTGAAATCGACACTCTCAATGACGATCTCAGGCATGGCCTTACCGCCTGTTAATCTGTCCATCTCCTCATTGAGTTTCCTGTAATACATCAGTGTGGATTCCGGGCCCGTACCGCCTACCAAACCTATCTTCTTCATAACCAAAGTCCCCATTCATTTTTATTTCAGGAATTATAACACTGACTGAAATAAAAAGGGGATCACTTTGAAGTGAACCCCTTCGGAAAACTTATAAGTAGTTAACTGCTTCCTCGATAGTCTCGATCTTTCCCTTTACCAGGAGCATCCGGATCTTTTTTACCGATTCAATATTCCTGCAGCTGACAGGCAATATGTCTTTGTTCTCCTGAATGATCTCTGTCTGCTTTTTGACCTCATCCTGAAGTTCTTCGATCCTCTTCTTTTTATCAGCGTCTATCTTTTCCTTCATTTCCACCTGGGCACGGTATTCTTTCTCGCACTTTACTTTTCTGAGTTTCCTTGCAACCAATGCAGCTATTACAAAATAGATAACTGTTCCGAGGAACGAGCAGAAATATGCATCGCCATATGACTCTGCCTGAATAAGATATAATAAGCCGAGATAAAACATAGTTCCGAGCACCGGATACAGGACAAGGAACGGCCAGAAAAATCTGATGAAAGAATACTGGTATGAAGAGTCAACCTGCATTCTGATCTGGCTCTCGAGTTCTTTGATCTGACCTTCAGCCTCAGCTTTTTCATTCGTTGCCTTAATATAGATATCAAGTTTTTCCATTAATTCATTCTTATCCATCTTTATCCCTCCAGCGAGAGCCTGACGGCTTCCTCAATAGTTTCTGCCTTGCCGAGTTTGATCATATTTCTGATAGCTGTTGCAGATTCCGCATTACGGCAAACCGCAGGAAGACATTCCTCCATATCCTCAATAACCGACTCCTGTCGCTTGAGCGTAGCCTCGTACTGCTCAAGGAGTTTCTTTCTTCTGTCCATCTCTGAATCTGCTAACGCTGCCTGTTCTTCAAGTAAAACCTTGTTTCTCTTATTCTGGATAGCCTTCGCGATAAAAAAGGATGCCACGATGTAAACAATGGTTAATCCGAAGATAAATAGCATTTCCAGTCCCGGATTCGGATTTTCTGCAAAGATATGGTCTCCGACAGCACAAAGTATCAACAGCACAAAGGTTGCTCCGACCAGGAACGGCCAGAGAAATCTTCCTAACATGTACTGTTTGACAGGCGCATAATTTGTCTGTCTGACCTTGCGTTCCATTGACTTAACATGAGATCTCGTATTGTCGATCTCATTCAGCGCCTTGATGTAACTCTCAAGTCTTTTGATAGATTCTCTCTGATCCATAAGATCTACCCCCCTTCTTATTCCGAATAATATTTTATCACGGATTTTTAACAACTAAATATTTACCTGATACAAATCGGAAATAACGGGGGCAATATCGGTTTAGTAAAGTGGCACTATTTTCTGACAGTCACCGCATCACAGCTTATACTGCATGAAGTTACCGTTCTTAACAAATCCGAAATCTGTATAGAGCAACACGCCCATATCGGAAGCCGTGATCTGCACTGTTCCGCACCCATAGTTTCTTGCCTCTTCCACAACTCTGGAGAGGAGCTCTTTGGCGATGCCCATACGCCTGTAATCAGGATCGGTAAACATACTGGACAGCAGTCCGATCTTACCCGTCGGGCAACTGAAATACGGCGGTTTCTCCACAAAAGACATACCACTCGTTCCGACTATCCTGTCACCGTCCATCGCGAGCCAGGATACAAAGGTCCCATCAGCCATATGCCTGTTGTAATAATCCTTAAGATAAGGAACCAGATCGATATCTTCCGTAGCGCCTTCTTCGCGGAGCTGCTTGATTCTCATCGATATAAAAGTATTGAGCTGTTCTTCTGTAAGTTTCTGATACGTCAACATAGATCATGCCGCCTCTCTTTTTGCTTTCTTCGCATTCTTGATAAACTTGATGACAGTGACCAAAAAGAAGATGAATGTGATGACCATTACCGGTGATATAACAAGGCTTATGACAGCCTCGAGAATTGATATGTTTGTCGCCAGTTTAGGATCATTGAGCAGTGCGTCACCGCCAACAGCGTTATAAACTGTTCCTATCACAGGCGCTATTCCTTCCAATACAAAAAGGAGCACAGCCATGCCGGGCTTGGCCTTAAACTTCGGACTGGATACAACAATGATCGTGGCAATAATGACAACAAATGCCATGAGTACGCAGAAGAACATATAGTAAGGAATTACCGTACCTCTGCCGGCATTGGAGAGATCACCGTATGTTCTTAATATCATGTACAACTCTCTGTTCCCCATAGCGGAACGCATTACTGAACGTATGATGCCCATCTGGCCCAGTGTCATTCCTGCAACAATTACCGCTGCGAGCGCCGTAGGGATGACCATTCCTATGACCGTTTTTCTGTAAGTCTTATCCATAACACCAACCCCTAAAAAATATGATAAGAAGTATAGCACATCTTATCTCTTACAATTTCAGATATTGGATGTTCTTATCCCAGGTCGAGCCAGACAGCAGGACGGACACCATGTCTGAGAGAAGGATTTGCACCTTTAAGATCTATGTTTCCTTTTCTGTCAACATACTGGTGATTCTCATAGAATTTGGCATCGTCCAGAGGAGCCAGCCACCACGAAGAATCGCTGCCATACTGATCCTTAGCTATACGGTCATGCCTTCTGTCAAAATAGTACAATACATCCTGGCTGCTTAGCAGAAATGCGTATTGGCCGTCAGTCTCCGTTATCAATGCCTTTTCTTTGTCATTGAAGACCAGCTCGTAATAGATCTCATCGAGCCATTCATATAAATTGTAATTTTTGTCTGTGGATTTAAGATATATATCAACATAGGGCACATCGATGACAGACTTCTCGTTTAAGAGAAGAACTTTTGAATCGACAATATCAAGAACTATCCATGTGTTGTTTACTTCATTATCACCGAAAACAATAACGTCACCGACATGAAGATCTTCAGGATGATTAACAAGTTTGTTGTATGTGATCTCTCTTTGAATTGCGGGTACGATGAACTTCGGGATCAGAAAATAAAGCGCAACGGCCAATGCGATTGCAAGGAAAACGATCAGAGCCCTCAAACGTTTCTTCCTTATGGCAGCCCTGTCTCTTTTAATCAGCTCCTGAGTTACCTCAGCCTGCTGTTCTTTAGTATGGTTCTCGGAATTATTGACTGACATGGCGGCCCCCGAATGATGAACCCAAAAATCCGGACCGGCACGTACCGTTCGGCCGGTCACCTCTCATTTCCAAAAAGTTTAAGCACTAATATCCTACTACCAGGATTAGAGTAACACGCAAGTTTTTGGTTCAAAAGGGGACAAATTCAACGTAAATTACCGTCAAATTGCAAAATCACTGAAAAATATCAAAGAAAAACGCGAATTTTAAAAGGCGGTCCCCAAAAACGGACCGCCTCGTTTGATATTATAAAATTAACTTTCCTGTTCCGGCACCTGTACCACTACCGGTTCCTGTGCCTGCTCCTGTAACTGGATTATCCACTGGGCATAAAGTGTTACTGTCTGACCTGCTCCGGCAAGATCTCTGATCTCCTCTTCGGAAGAATAGTTCTCGCCGCTTCCGTCAGGTTTGGTATTCCAGCCTTTGAACTTGTAGAACTCACGTGTGAACTCATTGGGAGCAAGTGCAGCTGTATCACCTCTGCCTACTGTCTGATCCTCCATCACGCCCATGCCGCCATTTGCTTCAAAACGGATTGTGTAAGTCTGAACCTTCCACTGGGCATATAATGTTACGGTCTTTCCTGAACCTTCGAGATCCTTAACACTCTCACCTGCAGAGTATGAGGTTCCGCTGCCGTCTGCACTGGTGTTCCAGCCTGTAAAATCGTAGTTTTCGTGTGTGAACTTATTTGCTGCAACATTAACTGAAGTTCCCTGTGATACGACCTGATCTGCCATCGAACCTGAACCGCCGTTCGCATCGTATGTGATCGTATAGGAAAGATTCTTCCACTGGGCATAGAGTGTAATAACGCTGTTTGC